>Ga0079997_104551_pt1 | contig 199966 bp, 185 predicted proteins | sample PerSpoCPS_CMetaG_FD_69200 | JGI IMG/M metagenome (GOLD analysis project Ga0079997, IMG submission 69200) | Archaeal communities from Yellowstone National Park, Wyoming, USA - Perpetual Spouter C (PS_C) MetaG (SPADES assembly) (version 2) | ecosystem: Environmental > Aquatic > Thermal springs >... | reverse complement strand
TGTTTCATCTGAACATAGTGGAATTTAAACCAATTTTATTTTTTAAAAGATGAATATCATTGAAAGTTTCATCTGAACATAGTGGAATTTAAACAATTTTTGCTTTTTTATTGTATAGCCTTGATTATATAAGTTTCATCTGAACATAGTGGAATTTAAACACCAAGTGCCAAAGCGTTATCCCGTCTATAATTTTCAGTTTCATCTGAACATAGTGGAATTTAAACATTAGAGAAAAGTGACAATTTTTTAAATTTTTGTAGTAGTTTCATCTGAACATAGTGGAATTTAAACTTTAAAATTTTGAGTTTTAATTTTCATTTTCTTCTTGGTTTCATCTGAACATAGTGGAATTTAAACATGATGATATGGAATTTAAAATTTTTAATCTTTGTATTTATTATAATTGCTTGCACTAAAAAAGATAAGGAATATAATGAAAGTAGTGAGACTATTTATTCAATTGATGAAACAAATAACAACATTTTAATCGGCTCTTTTACAGCTGACTACAAAAATGTTTGGGATGTTTGGATTTTAAAATTAGATAATCAAAGAAATATCATTTGGCAAAATTTATTTAGAGCAAATCATTTTCCAACTTATTTTGCTCCAATCGTAGTTAAAGTTGTTAATGATAGTGGATTTGTGGTTTTGGCAGGAGATAAATTTTTGAAATTTAATAAAGAAGATAATTTTCAGTTTAAAATAGATAGCTTTTGCTCTTGTATTTTAGACTTAAAATATATAAGCGAATTTTCAAATGGTGATTATTTAGTCGTTGGACAAATAAATTCTGGTGGATATATTTTTGTTGATGAAAATTTCTTTGTAGCAAGAATTAATAAAGATGGAAATTTAGTATGGAAAAAGGAAATTGGCTCTGGTCTTTATGAAGAATATGTTATCTTTTCAGATGTTATAAATGACAACATTGTTATTTTACAATATAAAATATCAAACCTACAATCAAAATATATTGAGATTTTAAAACTTGACCAAAATGGTAATATCTTAGGCAAAATTTTAAGAGATTTGGATTCATCTTACAATTTATCAAAAGCTTTATATTTAAATAATATGTTTTTTATAGTAGGTTCAGCTTATAATAAAGGATTATTTTTAGTAATGGACAGTTTGGGAAATGTGCTTTATTCAAAAAACTACAATGTGGAAAAAATTTTAGGAATTATTAAATTAAATAATGATAGCAGTTTTCTGATTCATAATTTTAATTTTGTTTCAAAAATTAACATTTATGGAGATATTGATTGGTTTAAAATTTTCTCTGAAAATATATTAACTGCTAAATTTCTATCTAATAATTCTATCTTACTTGGAGGAGAAAAAATTTCTAATAATGGCTCTACTGATGGATATTTAATAAATTTGGACTTAAATGGAAATGAAAATTGGCAAATGATTTTAAAGCCTTAGCATTAAATTAACTCCGAAATTCTTAATCGTCCTTAAATTATTATATCCAAAAATTCCAAAAACAACAACATTATAATTTTTAAAATTGAAAATGCGATTTATTGAAGCGGTTAAATCTAAACCACTTTTAATATAATCAGAATAATCAGAAAATCTATATTCAAAGCTAACATTCAAAAAACCCTTATATTCAAAATATAAAAATGGTGTTTTACTTCCATAAAATCCAAAACCAAAATCAATTCTTGAAAAGAAAATTCCAAAACTATTTTTTAAGTAATTGAAATGCTCATCTTGATAAACATATTTATTTTTTATTACAAAAAATTTAACTTTCAAGTTGTTATTTAGCTCCTCATAATTCAATTGCTTACTATAATTGAAATTAAAATTTCCAGAAGAAACTCCAAAAAATAAATTCTCTTTGCTTCTTGAAACTGAAACATTATAATTTTTATAATTAAATAATAAGTTCCCAATTATTTGAGAATTTGAGCCTTTAAGATAAATTGGAAAATTTTGCTTAATATAACTACCATAACTATCTCTATAATAGGTCCTACTCTTTGGGTCATAAGAATAATCCCCAAGTCCCTCACCAACATAAATAAATTTTTCAATATAAATAACCTTAGGCTCTAAAATATAACTTATATCAAAATTTAAATTTGAGCTTCTTTTGAAAATTCTAAATTGATACTCCTCTTTATTAACATTATAAAAAGCAATAACATTTAAAAAACTGCTATTTATACCAAATCCAACCTCATTTTCAATATATTTTGAAATTCTTAAATTGTAAATTGGATAAAATGGTGTTTTTGTTTTAAAACTAATCCTATTAAATGAGCTATCTATGAAAATGTAATTATATTCAAAATCAAAAACACTTTTACTTAAATTAAAATTAAATTTTCTTCTATCTGATATACCTTCAAATGAAAACATTTTATGATTAACTTTAAATCCAAAAAGACTATCAAGAAGATAAGGCTCAAAAACAAAAAACTTAAAATATAAATAATTACCAAAATTTTGAAACATCAAATTATTATCAATTGTATAATCTGAAATTGCTCTTTTTCTCCTTTTAAGTCCAACTTCAAAATTTTCATAAGTAAATTTAAGCTTTCCTTCAAAATCAAAATCCCCATACTTATATTTATAATAATTTCTATTAAATTCAAAAATTGTCATCTCATTATTTAAAAAGCTAAAATTTAATTCTCTTTCAATAGTTGGTGGCTCATAATATTCCAAAGGCTCATAATTTCCTAATCCTTTACCTACAAAATAATAAAAACTTCCATTATAATTATAAGAGCCTCCTAAGAATGGCGAAAATCTAACAACATAATCTCCCTTACCTTCCCCAACATAAACAAAAATTGAATCCTTTTTAATATAGCTTCCATTATTTGATTTATAATAACTTGGATAATAACCTGCTGATTCAATATATTTAATTGTATCACTTTCATATTTTAAAATTTTTCTTCTTTGATATATGTTTAAATTTTTATAACCAAAAAATAAATGCTCCTTTTGACCATCAAGCTCAAAAAATTGATATTCAATTGTTAATTTATCACCCTTTTTAATAATAACATTTGGCTTAAATGTTATAGTTGCACTTTGATAATTTATAATATAATCATCTTCATTTAATTTTTCACCATTTAAATAAACCTTAACTGAACCTGAAACAATGTTATAACTTTCAGAAAACCTATATGGACCTCTATTATTTTCATCTAAATAAATTTCAATTCTTGTCCATTGTGCTTTTTCATAACCAAATGTTCCAAATAAATTATCTCTCCTAATATCCAAACCAAAAATCCTAAAATTTTTAAATAAAAATGTTCCAAATTTTGATGAGAAATTACTTGAATTTACTATTAAATAACTTTCTTCAATTTCTTCAATACTAAGCGTCTTATTTTGAACTTGTGATTTTATAACACCTGAAATTTTATAATTATTATAATTTCCATTTATACTTGTTAAAATACCTTGCCCTTGCTCTAAATTTTGACCAACTGAAAACCTCCAAAAGACATTCCCACTAAATTCAAAATCATAGTTATTTTCATTATTATTTAGATAAAATTTATCTTGCCTATTTTCATAAATTCTTTGAAAATAAACAATTGAATTCAATTCTAATGGTTTTAAAAAAACCTTATTACTATCTTTTTGAATATAAACTGATGAGCTTGTCCAAAAACTATTTAAAATAATACTATTTAGCGATAAAAATGTATCTTTTAATAAGTTTAAGCTATCTTTTATAATTGAGAACAAGCAAAATAATTAAGCCTAAAAATTTTAATGCCTAATTTTGTCCTTTAAAATTTTCAAACATGCAGGCGACAGGGAAGAGGGGTGAAATTCCCCCGCTGTCCCAGCAGCCGTGATGGGCATAAAAATTGCCCCTGAAAGCCACTGCCGAAAGGTGGGAAGGCTCAGGGGTTTTTAGCCCTAAGCCGGAAGACCTGCCTGCATGTTTCAAACCCTTCCCGCTGGGGTTCGGGAAGGGGGGAGGTTAAAAACTTGCTTGATACTATTATTGTTATAGATACTTTTAGATTTTTATATAAAATTGATAGTTTAAATAAATTTTCAGATTTTAGAGAAGCTTTTAGACAAAATAGCTCTATTATTTTTAGAGAACTTTCTAATAGAATTGTAATTTCAATAAGGGGGCTTGAAGATAAACAAAATGAAATCTATTTAAATAATGTAAAATTGAATAATCCGATATGGGGCTTCTTTTATGCTAATGCTTTACCTTTAAACTTGGTAGGTAGCTCAAACATCATTAAAAATGACTATAAATTAAATTTTGAAATTTCAAAAGATAGAGAAATTGGACTTCTTCTTGGCTCATATAACAAATTCTCAATTTATTACAAAAATGAATTTTTTGGATTTGAAAGAACATATAATGAAAATAATTATAAATATTGGGATAGTTTCAATAGGGAATATCAAAGAAAAAATAATTTTGAAGATAAAATTGGAGGATTTTTTAATTTCAAAAATCTAAATGTTATTTTTTATAATGGAAACTTTGGTATGCCACTGAGGGGTTATGGTAATGAAGGAAATGACTTTGAAATTTATAGAGGTTTTATTTTAATTTATAAGAATTTTCATTTTAATTATCAATTTTATCGCTATAATTATGAAAATCCATATGAAAGTTATATATTGAATTTATATTATTTTGAAGCGATTTTTTCAAATATGGAAGCGCTTCATAAGAGATTTGTCTTCAAATTACCCTTAAAGCAAATTGGTTATTTTTCAATAATTTTAGACGAAAATAATTTTCAATTTGATTATAAATTTTCAAAGGCATTTAAATTAAATTCAATTTTATTTGAAATTTCATTAAAAAGAAGAATTCCTAACTTTTCAGAGCTATACTACAAATCAAATTATGCTATTGGTAATCAAAACTTAAATCCAGAAAATTTTTATAATTTTGAAATGAATTATAAACCAATTAGTGTTTTTTTAACTTATATTCAAAATCCTATTTTATGGCTACCTGATGGAAATTATTGGAAAGCTCAAAATGTAAATTACTTATTACTATATGGTCTTGAAATAAATCATCATTATAAGTTTTCAGAACTCTCAATTTCATATATTAAAAATAAGCTTTCAGATAATATGATATTACCATATAGACCCAACTTAACAATTTCAATATCTATAAATTATAATTTTAGCTCATTCTTAAAAGATAAGTTAGTTTTTATTTACTACTCAAAAAGACCAAGTTATTATTATCCTTCAAGCTTTTATTTAGAGCCAATTTTAATAATAGATTACTATAAATTTTTTGAATTTAAAAAATTTTTCATTTACATTTACTTTAAAAATCTTTTGAATAAGTCTTATGAATTTATAAAAGGTTATCCATTAGAAAGTTTTTCTATAAACTTAAAAGGAGGTTTGAGATGGTAGCTTGGATAGATACAATTTATTTATTCTCACATGGAGATGGTCAATGGTATGGTCAAAATAATTATCCTTATATTGTCTATAATGCTCCACCTATTTCTGCTACACCTACCAATCCATCACTTGATGTTTTATCTCTTGGTAAATATGGATTTATTATTTTTGGTTTTAAGAATAAATTTACAATTTCAGAAATAAGAGTATTTGAAAATGCTTTTATAACATCAACAAATCCTGATACACAAGTTTTCGCTGAACCTGGACTTCTTTATTATTCAAAAAATGGAAAATTATTTTTTATTTATCCTTTTGATACAAGCTCAAATAATATATATTATTGGGAAGGTCTTGCGGGGATAAAACCAACAAATTATGGAGCAAATCCTAATGATCCAAATGTTTGGATGGGTGATAAATTCCTATTTAATGATACTATAAAATTTATTTTAATAGCGGATTGGATAGAAAAGTGTAAAAGTCCATTATGCTCAGGTTTTGATTTAGATGCTACTGCTTGCTTAAATTGCCAAAATGAAAATTATAATTATCAAATGCCTGATATTATTTATGCTGTTGGAATTAATGGAGATACTAATGATTGGGAAAATAAATTAAAATTTGTAGATGGAAATTGTTTAAATATAGGTGAAAATGGCATTATTATTTTTAGAAATTTAAATATAATTAACAAAAATGGCATTGATTTTAAAATTAAAACGAATAAACCAGTTATAATATATGGTGGAAATGGAAAACTGAATTTTATAAATGCTTTTTATAGTAATTCAAGAGCAGATAGTATTGGAGAAATAGATTCTTTAAAATCAAGACAAATTTTAAGTCCGTTTAGTGTTTCTGATACAGTTAATATAATTGCTATAAGAAGTAAGGAAAACACTTGTATTGATGGAATTGAGATTTATTATGCCAATTTAGATGAGAAAATAAAAAATGAGGATATTGTTGAAGTTTATAACCTGCAAGGCAAGAAAGTTTTTTATGGAAAATATATGAATTTTAAATCAAAAGGTGTGTTTATAATAAGAAAAGGGAAACTTATCAAAAAGGAGGTAAGAAGATGATATACCTTATAATAAGCTATGGAGCGTTTGTGATTGGTCAAAATACAAAACAAGTATATGTGATATATCAAAATCAACTTATTGACAGCTTCCCAACAGGAACAAGGGCTGTTCCAAATTATCTAATAAATTTCTCTGATACTTTCGTTATTGTTAATTCTGGTGGATTTTCTGATGATGGCTCAATTGCCTTTGTAAAAAATAAGAATATCATATATGAGATATTACTTCCAAGTTTTATGAATCCATTAGAAGCTGTTAAAGTAAATGATAAAATATACTTTACAGATTTTGGAGATGTTTTCAATAATAAAATTTACATTATTCAAAACTTCCAAATTGTTGACTCAATAATAGTTTATAAAAGACCAAGCTCAATAACTTATTGTTTTGGCTATATCTTTTCAACTTCAACAGGAATAAATAGTGATTATAGTTATGATGATTCTTCATTTGTCCATAAAATAAATCCTTCAAATAATGATGTTCTAAATTTAAAAGTGCGTTCAAATGCTAATGGCGTGAAATGTGATAATAATTATGTTTATGTAATGACAAGTGGAACATATGACAATAATTTCAATCCTTTAAATAATTCCACAATTTACAAAATAAATCCTATAACATTTCAAATTATTGATTCCACAAGAAATTTAGAAAATGTTTCAAGCTTTGCTGTTGGTAATAATTATATTCTTGCTGGCGTTTGGAAGTTTGATAGTGTAAAAGTTTATAAAATAAATAAAAGTAATTTTAGTTTGATTGATAGTTTTAAATTAAATTATGGTGGTCTTGGAGGGATTGATTTTGATGGTCAATTCTTTAAATTCTCTCTTGGTGGATTTACAAGTGGTCCTAATGTTATTTATGTTTTAAATGAAAGTGATAATTCATCATATTATTTTACTCATCATAATAGTGATGTTGGAAGTGGATTTATTAAAGGATTTGTAAGTTTAAATAAAGAGGAAATTGTTAAAAACAATAAAATCAAAAATGATATTATTTATTTCTCAAAAATTCAAGAAATTCAAGTTTTTGACATTTCAGGAAGAAAAGTTCTTCATTTAAGAGATAATAAGTTAAATTTAAAAAGTTTAAACAGGGGCATTTATATTATTAAAACGAATGAAGGATATTTGAAAATTTTAAAATAAGGGGGCAAAGCCCCCCAAATGTACTTTAAAATTTAAAAATGAAGTTTTTAAAATTTTTATTTCTTAGTTTTTTAATTTCTTGTCAATTAAGGGATTATTATGTACTTGGTGTTTTTACTTCTCAAAAAGAAATTGCTACTTATGATGAACTTCAAAAAATAGCAGAAGATTTATCAAAAGAGCTTAAAAGACCTGTTAAATTGTATATAGGTAGTAATTATGAGGATGTGGAAAATAAACTTAAAGCTGGTTTTCTTGACTTTGCTTTTGTTCCTTCATTAGTTTATATTGAAGTTAGCGATAAATATGAAATGGTTTTGAAATTTTTGAGGAATGGTAAAGGTTTTTATAGAGGGCAATTTGTTGTTTTAAAAGATATAGATAGTATTAGTCAATTAAAAAATAAAAATTGGGCTTTTCCTGACAAGAAATCTACAAGCGGTTATTTACTACCTAAATATATGCTTTTAAAAATGGGTATAAATCCAGATACATTTTTTAATTATCAATATGAAGCAGGCTCTCATGATAAAGCTATTGAATTACTTATAAGGGGGAATGTCCAATTAGCAACTACATTTGAGGATGTCAGAGAAAGAATGAAAGATAAATTTCCTGATATTTTTGAAAAAACTAAAATTTTACTTTATACGGATTCTATACCTAATGATGGTTTTGCGATAAATAGAAACATAAAAGGAATTGAAAGAGATAAAATTATTGAAGTAGTTAAAAATGTTATCAAAAAGAATGGTGATTTATTTTATAGGTTTTTGGGAAGTAAAGAGGTCATTTCTGCAAGTGATAGTGATTATAATATATTGCGGGATATAAAAGACAAGGTTAAGCAGTAAAATTAATTATAGCATTAGGTGATTGATAATCAATAAGTTATAAAAATTTCAGAAAATTATTGATTTTATGGGGGTTCATTTAAGGGGGCGAAAGTTTTAAGCCGAAGGCTTATTTTTAGGGTGGATGGGAAAACAAAGAAATAATCTACATTTTAGAATTATTGGACGATGCAATTTTTTCATGCCTTAAAATTTCAATATGATAACTTTATTACTTTTAGCTCAAATAACAAGAGATGAATTTATGGATTTTAAAAGACAAACGGAAGTTCAATTTGCTGAAATAAAAGGTGAAATAAAAGAATTAAGATCACAAATCCAAGCCTTAAATCAAAGAGTGGATATTAGCAAGTGTTTTAATAGTAATGGCTACACTAAATCTTGGTCTTGTAATATATTTAATTTATTTAATTATAAAGATGGGTAAAGCAGTGGATAAAATAGGAGAAAAAGCTGATAAAATTGAATTAAATAAAATAGGGAAGAAATTAGAAGAATTAGAAAGTGAGAATATTAGCATAATTGAAAAAATTGTAAATGGAGCAAGTAAAGAAGAAATTAAATCAAAAGGCTTAATTTCAGAATGGGCGGGAAAAATAAGAAATAATTGTAATTTTAGAATTATTGGACAAGGTAGGGAAAAATTAAGTTATGGATGTTTTATCATACCTATAAGGGATGGATGCTTCTTGTTTATATGACCTTTGTTTAACGAGAAACCTTTTTTATCGTTCCTATAAGGGTTGGGTCAAAGTCCCCAAGACAAATTTAAATTTGCTTTGTCCAATAAATAGCGTTAAATGATTGACTATCAATAACTTATGAAGATTTTAGGAAATTATAGATTTTATAGGGGGTTTAATGAGGGGCGAAGCCCCCCAAGGCATAAAAATGGGCATTTTAAAGCCGAAGGCTTATTTTTAGGGCGGGTGGGCAAAATGAAGAAAAATAAATAATTTTAGAATTATTGGACAATACAATTTAAATTTCAATTTATCCCTTAAAATTTTCATATGGTCAGAGTAATTGAAAATGTTTGGTTAAGTTGCTCACTAATTTATAGGGTATTGCTTGTCCTTTTTTCAAGTTTAATTATCTTTATATCAGCTCAAATATCTATAAATTTACCATTTACACCTGTTCCAATAACAGGACAAACATTTGCTATATTCCTACTTGGACTTATTCTTCCAAAAGATTGGGCTATTTATAGTGTTTTAACTTATATATTAGAAGGTGCTTTTGGACTTCCTGTATTTGCTAATTTTAGAGGTGGAATAGGTGTTATTTTAGGTCCGACAGGTGGATATATTCTATCTTGGATTTTTGCTATCGTAATTTTAAAATTTCTATTAAATTATATTCCAAGGTTCTTTGCTTTACTAATTTCAAGCTTTTTTGTTTTAACAATAGGAAGTTTATGGCTTGGATTTTTTGTAGGATTTGAAAATGCTTTTAAAATGGGTTTTCTGCCATTTGTAATTGGAGATTTTATTAAAATTTCAATTTTATCACTTGTCCCTATTAAAAAATGAGCTTTAAAATTTCACTATGCTTGATGTTTTAAAACCTCTTATAGTGAATATTAAAAATTTTATAAAACAGCCCTTAACTGCTAATTATCCAATTGAAGTAAGAGAAATTCCTACTCGTTATAGAGGTGGGACATTTGGTATTAGTGAAGATGAAGAAGGCAATATAAATTGTATAGCATGTTTATTGTGTCAAAATATATGCCCATCACAAATTATTACAATTATAAGAGCAGTTGAGGAAAAAGAAATGCCAGATGGCTCAAAAAAGAAAATTACATATCCAAAAGAATTTATATTAGATTTAAATGCTTGTATGAAATGTGAAATGTGTGTTCAAGTTTGTCCAACAGATGCGATTGTTATGCTTCCAAATATTGAAGGAGGATACTTTTCAAGAGAAGAATTAATTCTTGATAAACAAAAGCTTTTAGATAATTGGAGAAAATATAAAATGAGTTCTTGGGCAACAGGGGAAAGTTTAAGAGCGGAGCAAGACCCTAAGAAAAATGAAAATGTTGATGTATCAAGTAAGTCTTTAATTCCAACATCTTCAAAAAATAAAGAAAAATTTATAGAAATTATTAAAAGTGCTTCAAAATCAAAGAAAATTAAAAAAATTTTTGATGGAATTGGATAGAATTATTGAATTAATTATTGAAAAGAAAGGATTTGATATTGTTATTATTGAGCTTAAAGGAATAACGAACATTGCTGATTATTTTATTTTAGCGAGTGGTTGGACACCTGAGCATTTAATAGCGATTGCTGAAAATATAGAAAAGGAATTTGAGCCATTTAGAGAAGATGGAAGGGGAAGTAAATGGTTATCCCTTGATTATGTAGATGTAATTATCCATTTATTTACGAAAGAAGCAAGAGAATTTTATGATCTTGAAGGGTTTTGGATTAAAGCTCCTCAAAAGAAAATTCTTTTAGAAGTTTAAAAACTTACCTAATAATTCCAACACATGCAATCAAGTCATTTTCAGATAAATCTATAAGTTTAACACCCCCTGCATTTCGTGAATATTCTTGTAAATTTGAAATATCTATTCTTAAAGCCATTCCATTTTTTGTAATTATTATTAAATTTTCATTTTGGGCAAAACTATCTACAACTTCAATTAGAGAGCCTATTTTTTCATTTGCTTTTAAAATATAAACCCCCTTAGCGGGTCTTTTTAAAGTAGGTATTTCACTTTCTTTAACTTTTTTACCATAACCTTTATTTGTAATTGTTATAACTTTTGAATTTGGTAAAATAACACAACCTGATATGATATTTTTTCCACTTGTTCCTTTAACACCACTACCTTTCCTACTTTGAATAGGAATATCATTCTGCTTAATTCTTAAAACTTTTCCATCTTCTTTTGCTATTAATATATCTTCCTCACCAATAGTAAATAAACATTTAACTACCTCATCATTTTCTTTTAGTTTAATAATATAACTTCCCATTCTACCTTTTAAAATTTCATCTATTTTAACTCTTTTAACTCTTCCAAATCTTGTAAAAATAACGATAAATCTTGCATCTACATCTGGTAAAATATCAATAACTTTTTCATTTTCTTTTAATGTTAAAAATTGATTTATAGACCTACCTTTACTTGTTAAACTCATTTCAGGTATCTTATAAGCTTTCATCCAAAAAATTCTTCCCTTATTTGTTATAAAAAATAATTGTGAATGTGTATTACAAACGCAAATCCTATATGGAAAATCATTATCATTCATAGTTATTCCAGTTTTTCCTTTTGTTCCACGATTTTGACTCTTAAAGCTTTTTAAGGACATTCTTTTAATATAGCCTCCATTTGTTATTAAAACAATAACATCTTCCTTTTGTATTAAATCTTCAATTTCTAAACTAATTTCATCTTTTTCACTATCTATAATTTTTGTCCTTCTTTTATCCGCAAATTTTTCTTTAATTTTTATTAATTCTTCTTTCATAACCTTATAAAGCTCTTTTTTGTCTTTTAGCAATTTTTCATAAATTTTGACTTCCTCTTCAAGCTCTTTATATTCTTTTAAAATTTTTTCTCTTTCAAGCTTCGTTAAGTTTTGAAGTTTAATTTCTAAAATGGCATTTACTTGCTCAAGTGTAAAATTAAATTTATTTATTAGTTTTTCCCTTGCACTTTGAACATCTTCACTATTTCTAATTATCTCAATTATTTCATCTAAATTTTCAATTGCTTTTAAAAAGCCTTCTAAAATGTGCATTCTTAATTTCGCCTTATTTAATCTAAATTTCGTTCTTCTTGTTATTACTTCCTCTCTGAATTTCACAAAAACTTCTATTAGCTCCTTTAAGTTAAAAAGCTTAGGTTGATTATTTAAGATAGCTATCATATTTATGCTAAATGTATCTTGAAGTTTTGTATGTTTCATCAATTGATTTAAAACAATTTGTGGCTCATAACCCCTTTTAACCTCAATAACAATTCTTAAGCCTTCTTTATCTGATTCATCTCTAATATCAGAAATTCCCTCAATAACACCTTCTCTTACAAGTTGTGCAATTTTGCTAATTAATTCTGCTTTATTAACGAGATAAGGAATTTCTTTTATTATAATATCTTTTTCCTCAATTTCATATTTTGCTCTTAATGTTATTTTTCCTTTCCCCGTTTTATATGCTTCATAAATCCCCTTTCTTCCAACAATTATTCCTCCTGTTGGAAAATCAGGACCTTTTATAAATTTCAATAGCTCTTCAATTGTAATGTTTGGATTATCAATATATGCTATTGTTCCATCAATAATTTCAGCTAAGTTGTGTGGTGGAATACTTGTTCCCATACCAACAGCTATTCCAACTGCTCCATTTACTAATAAATTAGGAAAACCAGCAGGTAATAAAACTGGCTCCTTATATCTTCCATCAAAATTATCAACAAAATCCACAACATCTTCATCTATGTTATTTAAAAGCTCTAAGGTTATTTTTTCAAGTCTTGCTTCAGTGTATCGGTAAGCTGCTGGTGGGTCACCATCAATTGAGCCAAAGTTTCCCTGCCCCTCAATAAGAGGGTATCTCATATGAAAATTTTGTGCGAGCCTAACGAGTGCATCATAAACCGCTTGGTCGCCATGAGGATGATATTTTCCTATTACTTCACCAACAACTGTTGCTGATTTTCTAAATGGTCTATTAGGTAATAATCCCATATCGTACATCGCATATAAAATTCTCCTTTGAACAGGCTTTAAACCATCTCTTGCATCAGGTATAGCTCTACTTATAATTACACTTAAAGCATATTTTAAATAACTTTCTTTTAATTCCTCTTCAAATTCAGAAGTTATAAGTTTATTCATAAGATTGAAAATTTTAAAGTTGGATGAAGCATTTAATAAGGAGAAAAGCCCTGAATAGAGCTATCCCTCATAGGAACGATAAATACGATAACTAATATACAAAGCAAGCACCAGATAATCTTCCATCCCTTATAGGAACGATTTTAATTAACCACTTTACGATAATATATATAGCAACTTATCCAGTTCTAAAATTTTAATGTATAAGTTTATTGCCTTGTCCAATAATTCTGAAATTACGATTATTACTTTACTTTCCCACCCGCCCTAAAAATAAGCCTACGGCTTAAAACTTCGCCCCCCTAATAGTCCCCCAAAAAACAATAATTTTCTAAAATTTTCATAAGTTATTGGTAATCAACCACTTAACACTATTTATTGGACAAAGCATGACTTAACATCATTTATTAAAATTTCTGCTTATAAATTTCTATTTTTTGGCAAGGGGGCTTTGCTATAATCACTTAACACTTATAGATATAATTTTAATAATGGTAATTCCTCTTCTTGTTTTAACAATTGAAAAAGATAATCCATTTTCTTTTACTATAATTTCATTATTTGAAATTTCCAACTTTTCCTTTGGAAAAACTTCAATAATTTCAAAAAATTTAGGAACTTTAATAGAATTTCTTATAATAATGAAATCCTTGTCATCATCTTCCTTATAAGCATCCTTATGAAATAGAAAAGGAACTTTTCTATTATCAACTTCCAATAAACCAAAACATCTTTCATTACAAGTTAAATAACCATTTTCTAATTTGGCGAAACCTACGGATTTGAGAATTTTTATATTTTTTCCTTCAACTTTTATTTTATCACCAGGTTTTCCAATAATTTCCATAACTTTTGGCTTTATAATAAAAATAACATTTTTATATCCATATATTGTATCATCTTCATAAGAGAAAAAAATTCTTGCTATACCATAATTTAAGGCAATTATTGTATCAGAAATTATTTTAACTTTATCCGAAGAGCTTGAAATTTTATAACCATTAAAAACCCTTCTTTCATCCTTTTCCATAATAATTTTATCAGGTAAAGATAAATTTACTTGCTTTTTATTTTTTCCAATTGAATAAATTTTTATTACTCCAAAGCTTTCATCATTTTTAGCAATCAAAATGCCACTTCCAGGATTCGTTATGTAAAGTTTATTATTTTTAATAAATCCTAAAAACTTTGGTTTTATTTCATATTGATAATTTCCAAAATTTAAAACTAAACTATCTCCAACATTCAAAACTAAACTATCATAAGGCAATTTAATCCTTTTGAATTTTCTTATAAAAACCGATGTTTTACCTTTTTCGGTTATTACGATAATTCTTCCTGGTGATTTTGCGATAATTTTATTTCCTAAAATATCCGCTTTATCTGATGGAATAACTTTTAGAACTTTACTATCAAACGCAATTGTATCTCCAACAAAACTTTTTATTTCAACTTGAAGAATTATCCACAACATAGAATTTTATTTCTTTCCTTTCATTATCTTTAATTATTTCTAACTTGTATTCACCTTCTTTTAGTGTTTCCTCATATATATAAAAATTGTTTTCTGTTTTTGGCTCTATTAATTTTGAATTTACATAAACTTCAATTGGCTCTTTTGATATTATTGAAAATTCATCAGGTGCCAAAACTTCACCTTCTCTTGGTCCAACATAATCTAATTCGCCGTAATAATAAGTAATTTGTTTATTTCTGTTATTACTTAAAATTAGAAGAAATAAAACCATTAAAATTACTAAAAAGACAGGAGAAATTTTCAATAAATGAAATTTTCTTCTTTTTAAATATGGAATTTTATATAAGCTTTGTTTTAAATCCTCTGGAATTGGTTTCATTTTAACTTTCATAGCCAAACCTCATAATTAAACTTTTAAGTTTTTCTCTTGCTCTATGTAATTTTGATTTTATCGTTCCTTCCTTTGTTCCTAAAATTTCAGATATTTCTTTTATGTTAAATCCATCTATATAGAAAAGAACTAAAACCCTTCTATAATCTTCTGGAAGTCTTGATAATAAACTTTCAATTCTTTGAGATAAGTAATAATCTTTACTTTCAAAATCACGATTTTTTTCTTCAAATAAAAATTCAAGTGATAAAATTTTCTTAATTTTTTTACTTTTTAGGTAATTTTTCAAATGATTTTGAGTAATTCTAAAAATCCAAGTTTTAAGACTTGACTCATTTCTAAAACTATCAAGACCCTTCCAAATTTTATAAAAAACTTCTTGTGTTAAATCTTTCGCATCTTCCTCATCTAAGATAGTATAGTAAATCATATTATAAACATACTCAGAGTAATTTTCTATTATAGAGTTAAAAAGTTTTATTTTTTCACTTTCATTCATATTTAAATTAGACAAATTTTAAAGCTAAAAGGTTGCATTGCTCTGTAAGGTAAAAATAGGCATTAAAATTTTAGAAATGCTTCTCATTCTTATTTTAGGACTTGCTCTTGAATTTGTTCTTTACTTTTCCTTGAAGGATTTAAACATCAATCCAACAATTTTTAAAATTGGTGAATTACAAATTAGATATTATGGACTAATGTACATTATAGCTATTGCTCTTGCTTTATTTTTTCTGAAAAGGGATTTTGAAAAATTTAAAATAAATATAAATTATAAGGAGTTTGAAGATGCAGCATTTTGGACAATTATTATAGCAATAATTGGAGCAAGGATTTACCATGTTATTCCTAATTGGGATTACTATTCTAAAAATCCATTTGAAATTATAGCAATTTGGCATGGAGGTCTTGCTATTTATGGTGGGATAATTGGAGGATTAATTGGTGGATATATTATTTGTAAGATAAAAAATTGGAATTTTTTAAAGTTAGCAGATATGATAATGCCATATTTAGCACTTGGTCAAGCTATTGGAAGATGGGGAAATTTCTTTAATAAAGAAGCTTATGGACCTCCAACAGATGTGCCATGGGCAATATATATTCCTTATGAAAATAGAATAAAGGGATTTGAAAATTATGAGTATTTTCATCCAACATTTTGGTATGAAAGCATCTTAAATTATATAAATTTTGTTATTCTTTTATATTTTAGGAATTCAAAGTTTTATAAAAATGATGGTCAGGTTTTATCGCTATATCTTTTAAACTACGGAATAATTAGATTTTTTATTGAATTTCAAAGATTTGATACAGACAAATTTCTTGGTATAAGAATTGCTCATATATTTTCAATTATTGCTATTATTGTTGGTATCTTTGGACTTATTATTTCAAGTAGGAGAAAATGAAAAGTTTAAAAATTTTATTTGTTTCTGATATATTTTATCCATATCCAGGTGGAATTAGTGAGCATATTGATAGTTTAGCAAGATATTTAAGGAAAAGAGGACATTTAACTTATATTTTAACTGCTAATTTTAATTCAGGGATTAGTTATAAAGACCCTGATTATGTTATTAGAGTTGGAAGGGCTTTTAAAATTCCCATCAATAAATCAATAGGCTCAATAACTTTATCTCCAAAATTGAATAAACTTGTTAAAGAAATTGTTCAAAAAAATAATTATGATATTATTCATATTCACGGACCAATTGCTCCTGTTTTGCCAATGCTTGCCTTAAAGTATTCAAGGTCAATAAATGTTGCTACATTTCATTCTGCTCATGATGAGGTTTTACTTTATAGGATATTTAAAGGTTATTTGGAAAATTATTTTAAAAAACTTCATGGGAGAATAGCAGTTTCAGAAGTTGCTAAAAGAAGTATAAGTAGATATTTTGATGGAGAATATAGAATAATACCTAATGGTGTTGATGTTCATAGATTTAATCCAAATAATGAAAAAATTGAATGGTTAGTTAAGGATAATTCTAAAAAAATTTTGTTTGTAGGAAGAATAGAGCCAAGGAAAGGTTTAAAATATCTTATTTTGGCTTTAAATGAAATTATTAAATTCATAAGTGATGTTAAGTTAATTGTTGTAGGAGATGGTCCTTTTAAAATTTTATACGAGCAGTATTTAAATAAGAATATTGAAGATAAAGTAATTTTTGTAGGTAAGGTTGGATATGATGAGCTTCCAAAATTCTATGTTAGTTGTGATGTTTTCGTTTCTCCTGCTACTGAAAAGGAAAGTTTTGGAATTGTTTTGCTTGAAGCTATGGCTTCAAAAATTCCTGTTATTGCTTCTGATATTGAAGGATACAGACAAATTGTAAAAGATGAAGTTAATGGATTTCTTTTTGAAAATGAAAATTATAAAAATTTAGCAGATAAAATTATTATGGTTTTGAGAAATAAAAACTTCGTAAATAAAGTAGTTGAAAATGCTTATAAAATAGTTATTGAAAAGTATAGTTGGGAATCTGTCTCAAAACAAATTGAGGATTATTATTACGAGCTTTTAAGTAATAGAAAGTAAGTTTCAATCCCTTATAGGAACGATAAAAACTAACATAGTGAGAAATGGACACAATTCCTCATGGAAATAGTTTCAATCCCTTATAGGGACGATAAAAACAAGAGCTTCTATTAACCAGAATAACATTGAAGATTGTTTCAATCCCTTATAGGGACGATAAAAACATAAATTTTCGGATTAAACTTTTCCCCACTTGGTATATGTTTCAACCCCTTATAGGGACGATAAAAACTTATTTAGATATTTCTCTGAATTTAGAAAAATACATTAAGTTTCAATCCCTTATAGGGACGATAAAAACTTATATTATCTTTCTACTCACCCTTATCCAATTTTCTGTTTCAATCCCTTATAGGGACGATAAAAACAAGCACAGCTTCTATCCTTACTTATACATTGAAATTGTTTCAATCCCTTATAGGGACGATAAAAACACTAGTTAAAGTTCTTGATAAAGCAAATATCAAAAGAGTTTCAACCCCTTATAGGGACGATAAAAACAATATTTTATGAAAATACTGCTTGGGCATTTCGGTTTTAGTTTCAACCCCTTATAGGGACGATAAAAACAAAGAATTTTTTATATTTTCTTTTATTTGATTTCTAGCAGTTTCAACCCCTTATAGGGACGATAAAAACTTGCCTGACAAAAAAGCAAAAAAGAAAGAAAAGAAGAAAAGTTTCAACCCCTTATAGGGACGATAAAAACATAATTTAAATATGGGTAGAAAGATAAAAGAGATGGTGAGTTTCAACCCCTTATAGGGACGATAAAAACTCAAGTTCCAGGTACTTTGGCGCCTTTCAGAAAAGGGGCAGGTTTCAACCCCTTATAGGGACGATAAAAACCTTGAAAGGTGTTGAAATTACATTAACTTCATATATAGTTTCAACCCCTTATAGGGACGATAAAAACACGAGATAAGGCAAATTTTCCTTTGTTTTCAAGTTATCGTTTCAACCCCTTATAGGGACGATAAAAACCTGGTGACACAACAATTTACAGATATACATGTATGAAGTTTCAACCCCTTATAGGGACGATAAAAACCCGTGCCTCGTCCCTTATCCCTTAACCACCTTACGATAATGTATATAACAAGTTGTCCAGCGCCAAAATTTTAAAGCATAAATTTTTAATTTTTCAACCTCCTTGTTCGGAAACCTACCCCCCACCTTCTGAAATGAAGAACTACCTATTCATAATTAGCCAAATTATGTTTTACAAATTATTGATAATCAACAACTTATAAAAATAACTAAAAAACTTAAATTATTGATTATCAATAACTTATAAAATTTTTAAACTTTTGAAAATAGGTTTCCGAACACTATCAAATGAAGCTCTGATATAGAAAAACTTTAGTTCAAACAAATTAAAACTTGGTAAGTATTTATTAACTTTCATATAGGTTTCGGCATTAAAGGCTATAACTAATTTTCATTATTCAGACAAATTATGAAAGTATATTGAAAAAGTCTAACAAATAGACGGATTATAAAAACTTAATTTTAAATATATTTTGCTTTAATTTTTAGCAATTAAAAAACCTTCAAGAAAAGAAATTTTTAGGTTAAACGAAAATTTTATTAAAAATTTAAGTTATTGAAAATAAAGAACTTATAAAAATTAAAATGACAGATTAAATTTTAAAAATTAGTAATTTTTGTTGAAAAATCAATAGAGGTAAAGCTTTTTAAATTTTAAGTTATTGTAAATAAATAACTTATTAAATTTAAATTGGCTAATTGAATTTGATAAATTGAAAATCATTAGCCATAGGCTTATTTTTAGATGGATGGGGAAAACACGGTAAAACCCTCCGAAGCAAAAGACAGGGAATTTATAAGCCGAAGGTTTGAATTAGGATAGTAAAGAAAGGCATAGAAAAATAAATAGTTTCAGAATTATTAGACAATCCAAAGCCTCATTGCTTTGTCTAATAAATGGTTTTAAATAGTTGATTATCAGGAACTTATAAAAATTTCAGGAAATTATTGTTTTTGGGGGGAATTTAAGGGGGCTTTGCCCCCCATTGCCGAAAAATGGGTATTTTTAAGCCCAAGGCTTAATTTCAGGGTGGGTGGGGAAAATAAAGAAAAATAAATAATTTTGGAATTATAATACAAAACCTTTAAAATTTTCTTAATGATTCTTCTTAAAACAAGATATAAGAAAATTCACTTTGTAGGTATTGGTGGAACAGGTATGAGTGGAATAGCGGAAGTTTTACATAATATGGGTTTTATAATTAGTGGCTCTGATATTTCAAGGAAAGAAACAACAATAAGACTTGAAAATCTTGGAATAAAAATTTATTATGAGCATAATGAAAAAAATGTTTTGGATAAGGATTTAGTTGTTTATTCATCTGCTATAAGTTTTGATAATCCTGAGCTATTAAAGGCACAAGAATTAAACATTCCAATAGTTCCAAGAGCGGAAATGTTATCTGAAATAATGAGAGTAAAATTTTCAATTGCAGTAAGTGGTGCCCATGGCAAAACAACAACCACAAGTATGATAGGTTATGCTATAAAAGAACTTGACCCAACAATTGTTGTTGGTGGAATTTTAAAAGGTGTTGAAAGTACCGCTAAACTTGGAAAAAGTGATTTTATTGTAGTGGAAGCTGATGAATCTGATAAATCATTTTTAAAACTTTTCCCATCAATAGCTGTTATTACAAATATAGATAGAGAGCATCTTGACACTTATAAAAATTTAATTGATATTAAAAGGGCATTTCTTGATTTTGCTAATAGTGTTCCATTTTATGGAGCAGTTATTATAAATGTTGATGAAAAAAACAACTTAGATATTCTTCCATTTATTGAAAAAAGAATTATCAGTTATGGAATAAATGAAAATGCATTTGTAAATGCTAAAAATATAGAGTTTAAAGAGCTTGGCTCTTCTTATGATTTATATATAAACAACAAGTTTATTTCAAAAGTTCATTTAAGAGTTCCTGGCATTCATAATGTAAAAAATTCACTTTCAGCTATTGCTGTTGCTTATGAGCTTGAATTAAATTTAAAGAATGCAATTGAGAGTTTATCTGAATTTACAGGTGTAAGAAGAAGATTTGAAATTAAAGGTTATTTTGGTAAAGCTTTAATAATTGATGATTATGGACATCATCCAACTGAAATTGAGAATGTTATAAAAACTGCAAGAATATATTTTAATAAAAAACTTATAGTTGTATTTCAACCTCATAGATACACAAGAACAAAATTTTTATATAATGAATTCGCAAGTGTTTTAAGTAAATCAGATGAAATTATATTATTGCCAATTTATTCAGCAGGAGAAAAGCCAATTTTAGGCATTTCATCAGAGCTTATTTACAATAAACTTTTAAATTACAATACTAATGCTAAATTGCTTTCAAGTAAAGAAGAAGCTTTTGATTATTTAAAAAATTATAAGAATTCTGATGTTGTTATAATAACACTTGGAGCAGGAGATGTTTATAAAGTCGGTGAATTACTGCTTTCTGAACAATAAAAATATAATCGTTAAAATGATACTTAAAATTATTGATATTAAAATGGATGTTCCAATTGGAAAATAAAATGTTAAATTATCTTTCTGAATAAGAATATCACCAGGCAATCTGAATTTAGGAAAAACAGAGATAAAGAAACCAAAAATCAAAAATACAATTCCAATAATAATGAATAATTTTCCAATTTCACTAATCATAAAGTTATAAAATTTTAAAGTATTAAGAAGCGAATCTCATAAGCCATAAGCTTAATTTCAGGGTGGATGGGAAAAATAAGAGATAATCTATATTTTAGAATTATTGAGCAATGCAGTTTTTTAATGCTTTGTCTAAATAAATAGTGTTAAGTGTTTGACAATCAATAAGTTATAAAAAATTTTCTAAAACTATTGATTTAATAGGGGGTTTATTAAGGGGGCGAAAGCCCCCTGCCGAAAAACGGGTATTTATAAGCCGAAGGCTTATTTATAGGGTGGGTGGGGAAAAATAAGAAATAATCGTAATTTTAGAATTATTGAACAAAGCAATTTTTCAAAGCTTTAAAATTTTAAGACTTATGATAAGCTCAATTCTTTCAAAAATTATAGGAACAAGAAATGAAAGGGAAGTTAAAAAAAGATGGAAAATTGTTGAAAAAATTAATTATTTTTTTGAGCAATTTAAAAGTTTAAAAGATGATGATATACCTAAGAAGACAGAAGAATTTGTTAAAAGATTAGCAGATGGAGAAAATCCTTATGAGCTTTTGCCTGAAGCATTTGCTCTTGTAAAGGAGACAGCAAGGAGACTTTTGGGTTATGAATATGAAATTACAACTAATCCCTATAAATGGGATATGGTTCATTTTGATGTTCAATTAATTGGAGGAATTGTATTATTTGAAGGAAAAATTGCTGAAATGAAAACTGGTGAAGGAAAAACCCTAGTTGCAACACTTCCCGCTTATTTACATGCTTTAATTGGTAGAGCAAGAGGTTTAAAAGGTAATTCTAAATTTTTAGTAAATGGTGAGCCAAGAGGGGCTGTTCATATTGTAACAGTTAATGATTATTTAGCACGAAGAGATGCCCAATGGATGGCACCTTTGTATTTAAAGCTTGGTTTGACAGTTTCCGCTATTCAAAGTGATAGAAATGATCAGATAATTATTTTTAATGAAGAGGGGAAAACACAAGTTGTTTATACAAATAGAAAATCGGTTTATCAAACGGATATTACTTATGGAACAAATAATGAGTTTGGTTTTGATTATTTAAGGGACCATATGGCTTTTAGTTTGGATGATGTTGTTCAAAGAGTTCATTATTATGCTATTGTTGATGAAGCGGATTCTATTTTAATAGATGAGGCAAGAACACCATTAATTATTTCTGGTCCTGTTGAGCATTCTTCTGTTGAGCATTTTTATGAAGTAAAACCCGTTGTAAGTGCTATGGTTGAAAGACAAAGAGAAATTATTAGGAAATTTTTAGATGAAGCTGAAAAGTTATTAAAAGAGGGTGAAATTGAGAAATCTTGCGTTAGGCTTTTACAAGTTAGGAGAGGAGACCCAAAAAATAAAAGATTATTTAAAATTTTACAAGAGCCTGGAATTTTAAGAACTGTTGATAAAATTGAGCTAAAACTTATAAAAGAGAAAAAACTTAGAGAATACGATAAAGAATTATATTTTGTTGTTGATGAAAAACATAATGTTGTTGATATTACTGAAAAAGGAAGAGAATTTATTGAAAGTAGATATAGAAAGGATTTATTTAAAGTTCCTGATTTGTCAATTGAGCTTGATAGAATAGAAAGAAGTGATTTTCCACCTTCTGAAAAATTCAAACTTAGAGAAGAATTATATAGAGAATATGCTGAAAAAACTGATAGAATTCATGCAATTCAGCAAATGTTAAAAGGATATATGTTATTTGAAAAGGATGTTCATTATGTTGTAAAAGATAATCAAGTCATTATTGTTGATGAATTTACAGGAAGATTAATGCCAGGAAGAAGGTGGAGCGATGGACTTCATGAAGCTATTGAAGCTAAGGAAGGTGTTAAGGTTCAAGAGCAAACTCAAACGCTTGCAACAATAACTTTACAAAATTATTTTAGGTTATATGAAAAATTAGCAGGAATGACAGGAACTGCATTAACTGAGGCAGCAGAATTTTGGGATATTTATAAGCTTGATGTTATAGCTATTCCGACAAATAAGCCCGTAAGAAGAATTGATTATGTTGATATTATTTTTAAAACGAAAAAAGATAAATATATAGCAGTAGTTGATGAGATTGAAAGATGGCATAAACTTTCAAGACCTATACTTGTAGGAACAACATCTATTGAAGAATCTGAATTATTATCAAGATTATTAAAATTAAGAGGAATTCCTCATGAAGTTTTAAATGCTAAGCATCACGAAAGAGAAGCAAAAATTGTAGCAAAAGCAGGTCAAAAATATGCAGTTACAATTGCTACAAATATGGCAGGTAGAGGAACAGATATTAAGCTTGGAGAAGGCGTATTAGAACCTTATGATGAAAAAATAGTAAAAGAAATTATTGAAGATTTGAAAAAACGATTAGAAAAAGGAGAAATCATTCCTGGTCATTGGAAAGAAATAGTAAAACTTGGATATATTCCAAAATATGACGAAAACGATCCAAAAACTTGGGGATATTATGGGCTTTATGTAATAGGAATAAATAAGCATGAAGCAAGAAGAATAGATAATCAATTAAGGGGAAGAAGTGGAAGACAAGGAGACCCAGGAGCAAGTAAATTTTTCTTATCCTTAGAAGATGATTTATTGAGACTATTTGGCTCCGATAAAGTTATAGAATTAAATGAAAAACTTGGAAAATATAAAATTTTTAGAATATTGAAAATAGCAGGTGAAGATGTTGTAGAATCAAAGACTGTGCTTAAAGCACTTGAAAGCGCTCAAAAAAGAGTTGAGATGATGCATTTTCAAATGAGAAAAAGACTTTTGGAATATGATGATGTTATAAATAAGCAAAGAGATGTTGTTTATTCATTTAGAGAAGATATTTTAAATGGGAAAGATTTAAGTGATGTTTATATGGGATTTATAGAAGATTATTTGGATGAATTGTTGGAGCATTATTTACCAGTTGAAGAGGCAAAAATGAAATGGAATTTAAAAGGTCTTGTTGATGAATTGAGTTATATTTTTATTGGAGATTTTAAAGAATTGTTAAACCTTGAAAGAAGAGAAGATGTTAGAAATAAAGCACTTGAAATAATAAAGAATATATATAAGCTTAAAGAAGAGACAATTGGAAGTGAAAATTTGAGAAATATGGAAAGATGGGTAGCACTAATTACACTTGATGAATTGTGGAGAGAACATTTGTATGCTCTTGATCAATTAAGGGAAGGTGTTTATTTAAGAGCTTATGGAAATAAAGACCCACTTGTTGAATTTAAAAAGGAAGGTTATCATTTGTTTAATGAATTTATAAATAGACTTAAAAAAGAAATGGTTATGAGAATATTCAGAGCTGATATTAGACCTATTACTACACCTGTTGCTCAAGAAGAAAAGGAAAACAATAATCAAAAGAAATTATTAAAAGGCGTTAAAAAGGTTAGTAAATAAGAGAAAGGCAAAGAATAAAGTCTTTTAAAGCAGAAAGCCTTATTCTTAGGATGGGCGGGCAAAATAAAGAAAAATAAATAGTTTCAGAATTATTGGATAGTCTAATAAGCCTTGCTTTGTCCAATAAATAATGTTAAGTCCTTGATAATCAATAAGTTATAAAAATTTTTTTGAATTTATTAGTTTTATGGGGGTTTAATGGGGGGCGAAGCCCCCAAGTCAAAAAATGGGGTTTTTTTAAAGCCGAAGGCTTATTTTTAGGGTGTGTGGGAAAAATAAGAAATAATCTAAATTTCAGAATTATTGGACAAGGCATAATTTACTTCTACTTTAAAATTATCAAACTATGATAGAAAAATTAAATAAAGTTTTTGAAAAATTACCTCCTGAGCATAGAGACATAATGAGAGAAGCATTTGCTATTCTTATTGAAGAGGTTATAAGAGAATGAGAAAATATGGCAGGCTATTAAGGAAGGATTTGAAAGGCAAGAAAAAGAAAATCAAAGAATATGGCAAGCTATTGAAGAAGATAGAAAAGCCAACCAAAAGCATTTTAAGAGATTAGATAGGAAATTAACTGCCCAAAGAAGTTGAAATAAAATCATCTGTTAGTGAAGGTGATGTTATAACTTTTATCAAAATTGACAAGAAAATTATTTTAACACCATTTGCCAATAATAAAGCTATTGAGATTGCTAAAAGTCTTGATATTGAAATTGTTGAAGAATTGAAAGAGTAAATTTTTACTTTACTTAAAAAAATTTTATAATTATTCGCTTTCTAAAAATACCTTATAAGCCTTATATGTCATATACAAATCTGCTTTTGAGCTTATTTCAAACGGTGAATGCATATTTAAAATAGGAGGACCCATATCTATAATATCCATTCCATATTCTGCTAAAAACATAGCAACTGTTCCTCCACCCCCTTCATCAACCTTTCCAAGTAATCCAACTTGCCAAATGATATTATTATTATTTAAAAGATTTCTTATATAACCTGTATATTCCGCACTTGCTTCACTTGCAAAGAACTTTCCTCCACTTCCCGTATATTTAACAATAGCAACACCATGATTTAATTTCGCACTATTTCTTGGGTCATCTACTTCCTTAAAATTTGGATTTGTAGCACTCGTAACATCAGCTGATATAGCTTTTGAATTATATAAAACTTTATTAAAATCATTTTCATTCTCAATTTCAGAAATTCTCTTTACGACAACCTCTAAGAATTTACTTTTAGCAGAAGTATTACCTACTGAGCCTATTTCTTCTTTATCTACAAATAATAACAAAGCGGAATATTCATTTTTTTCTAAATCAATTAATGCTTTTAATGATGACCAAACGCAAATTCTATCATCTTGACCATAACCACCAATTAAACTTTTATCTATTCCAATATCTCTTACCTTAAATGCTGGAACTATTGTAATATCAGCTGAAATAAAATCCTCCTCTTCAATTTCATATTTTTCTTTTAAAATTTTCAATATATTCTTCTTAACTTTTTCTTCCTTTTCTCCATCTAATGGAATACTGCCAAATATCAAATCAAGCTTTTCCCCTGGAAGTGCCTCATCTATTTTTTTATCACCTTGAACTTTTCTTGAAAGGTGAGGAAGAAGGTCTGCTATTGTAAAAACAGGGTCATTCTCATCTTCTCCAATTATAATTGTTTGCTTTCTATTATATTTATTTACAATAATGCCATGAATTGCTAATGGTATTGAAAACCACTGATATTTCTTTATACCTCCATAGTATTGAGTATCAAGCAATAATAAATCCAAATCTTCGTAAATTGGTTTTGGTTTTAAATCTATTCTTGGGCTATCAATATGTGAAACAATAATTTTTAATCCATAGCTTGCTTTTTTATTGCCTCTTTTATATAAAGCTACAATTCTCTCTTTATCAAAGAAAAACAATTTATCAGAGCTATGATTAAATCCATCTTTATAGCCATTTTCAAGAGCAATACTTATAATGTAATTTACAACTTCCCTTTCCGTTTTACAAGAATTTAAGAATTTTTTATATTCTTCTGCCAATTTGAAAATTTCTTCCTTTTCTTTTGTTGAAACTTTTTCCCATACATTTGCCATAGTTTCAAAAGTTTAAAGTTTATCCTTTAAAATTTCAAACTTAACTTTGGGCGGTTAGCTCAGAGGCAGAGCGCTCGGCTGATAACCGAGAGGTCGGAGGTTCGAACCCTCCACCGCCCATGCCACAAAGTCGTGGCAAACATTAGAACAAAGCTGTTTGTTTAAATAATTTTTCTTCAAAATTTTAAAATAAAAAGGAGGTTTAAAAATGTCAGTTAAGGAGGTTTTAGATTTTATAAAAAAAGAAAATATATATGTTGTTGATTTAAGATTTGTTGATATTTTAGGAACTTGGCATCATGTTTCAGTTCCTGCTAATGCTATTGACGAAGCCTCATTTTATGAAGGTATAGGTTTTGATGGCTCATCAATAAGAATGTGGCAAGAAATATATGAATCTGATATGCTTTTAATTCCTGACCCTTCAACTGCTAAAATTGACCCATTTATGGAGCCTAAAACACTTGTTCTTTTATGCGATGTTTATGACCCTATAAAGAGAGAACCTTATGAGCTTGATCCAAGATGTGTAGCAAAAAAGGCATTAGAATATCTTAAAAGCACAAAAATAGCAGATAATGTTTATATTGGACCTGAAATTGAATTCTTTATATTTGATAAGGTCGCCTTTGATGTAGATACTAATAAGAGTTTTTATGAAATTGATTCTATTGAGGCAGGATGGAATACAAAAAATTATGAAAGTTTTGGATATACGATAAGGCATAAAGAAGGTTATTTACCTGTTCCCCCATCTGATAGTCTCCATCAAATAAGAGCGGAAGCAAGTTTAATTTTACAAAATCTTGGAATTGAAGTGGAAGCATTTCATCATGAAGTGGCAACGGGTGGGCAAGGAGAAATTGATATAAAGTACGATAATTTATTAAATATGTCAGATAAAGTTATGTGGTATAAATATGTTTTAAGAAATGTTGCTAAAAAATATAATAAAAGCGTTACATTTATGCCAAAGCCAATTTACGGAGATAACGGCTCAGGAATGCATGTCCATATTTCTTTATGGAAGGAAAATGAGAATTTATTTTATGGAAATGAATATGGTGGGCTTTCAAAATTAGCTTTAAATTTCATAGCAGGTATATTAAAAAATGCCAATACCATTTTACCATTTACAAATCCAACGATGAACTCATTTAAAAGATTAGTTCCTGGATATGAAGCACCAATTTATTTAGCATATTCTCAAAGAAATAGAAGTGCTGCAATAAGAGTTCCAATTTATTCCAACAATCCAAAATCAAAAAGAATAGAAGTAAGATTTCCAGATCCTTCATCAAATCCATATTTAGCATTTTCATCAATTTTAATAGCGGGTTTGGATGGAGTAATAAATAATTTAGAGCCTCCTAAACCTCTTGACAAAAATATATATAAATTATCAGATGAAGAGAAAGCTAATATACCTCAACTTTCAAGAAGTTTAGAAGAAGCAATTGAAAATCTAATAAAAAATAAAAATTTACTTACGAAAAATAACATTTTCTCTGAAAAACTTATTGAAAAATTTGTAAGTTATAAATATGAAAATGAAATTTTAGAATATCGTTTAAGAGTTACACCACTTGATTTTTATCTATATTATGATGTTTAGGGGGACTTCCCCCCATCCTTTAAAATTTCAAAAGTATGTTTTATATAGGGTTAGACTTTGGAACTTATACCACAAAAGTTGCTTTTTTAAAAGATAATCAACGCAAACCCAACTTAATTAATCTTGAAGATTTGAGCGATAAGGAAGGCTTTATATATTCATTTATTGATTTAGAAAGTAATGAAATAGGTCTTCCCGCTTATGATAAATATAAAAATGGAAAAGGAAATGTGAAATATGGTTTTAAATTGAGAATGATGGAAGAAGAAGGAAAGCAATTATGTATAAAGTTTTTGTCTAAAATTAGAGAAAAAATTAAAGAGAAATTAAAAGATAATATAAAAATTATGTTTTCTGCTCCAAATAGTTGGTTTGTAGGAAGGGAAGAAAATGAGATTTATAAAGAAATTTTAAGAAAGGCAGGTTTTGAAGTAAATGATAGTGTAATTGTTCGTGAGCCTTACGCATCAGCACTTTATCATGTTTCAGGTGAAATTAAACATTTAAATAAAAAAGTGCTTGTAATAGATGCAGGTGCAGGAACAATTGATATGCTAATAGTAAATGTTTTTGAAAAAGGGGTTGAATATGTAGAAGGGAGTGAAAAATTTTATAATAGAGGTGGAATAGAAATTGATAAAATAATAAAAGAAAGATATGAGCTTAGTAGTTTGTATGAGGCAGAAATGTTAAAATTTAGGGCAAGTTATTGGTTCGGTGAAGGGCATAATTCTTGTGATTTCAGAAGAGAGAAAGGAACTAAAATAACAATAAAAAGAGAAGAATTTGAAGAATTTTTATCTGACTGGATTAAAGAATTGAGAAATTGTCTTGAAGAATATAAAAATTTTGAATTTGATTATATATTGATTACAGGTGGATTTGGTAGATTTTACATATTTAAAAAGCTTGTAGAAGAAATTTTTGGGAAAAAAGAAATTTTACCTCATAAAAATGATAGTTATTATAAAGATAAAGATTTTATAAAGGATGCGAGTGTTTCTTTTGGTTGTGCTATGGAAAGCTCAGGAAAATTTAAAACGATTGTAAATGTTCAAGTTAATGTTTATTTAGTTTTGGAAAGCTCAATCGGAATAAAAGAAGTTTATTATAATGATAAAAAATGTAATTTTGAAAGTAAGGGTCATGGTAAATATGAAATTTTGCTTTTTAATAAAGATGAAACATTACCTGTTGAAAAGTATTTGAAGAATTTTAAAATAAATCAAAAGCCTTTGGAAGTAGAATTAGATAAAGTTTTCTATATTTCTATTGAAACTCCAAATGAAAAGAAAGAAATACCTATTGTTATTCAAAAATATGAAAAGGTAAAGAATAAGAAAGTTGAGAATTTAAAATTTAAAATTACAAATGATAGGGAATTTAAAGTCGTGTTTATAGATCAGAATGGGAATGAAGATGAATTAAGCTCTAAGCAATTAAGGGAAATTATGGGAGGTTGAAGTTATGGTTCATAGGTTTTTTAAAAGAGTTGAGGAGTTTTTGAAGAATGGAAAGAATGTTATTTTCTTATATGGAGACAATCAATTTATGTCAGATTTATTTCTTACAAATGATGAATTGCTTGAAATAAGGGAAAGTATTAAGGGAATGATTTGGGATAAAGTGAGGTATTTTGTTGAGATTTATAAGGAAGGCTATAAAATTAAGTTAAAAACAGATTTGGATTTTTCAAGGAAAATAAATATAAAAGACGATTTAGGTCAATATAGCACATTTACAAAAAATTTAAGTGAAGAAAGTTTTAATGATTTACAATCTTTCATAAATTATTTAAAACAGCTTAATGATTATTTGTTTAAGAATGAAAATGTATGTGTGATTTTTGATGATTTTGAAAGTATTTGTGAAATTCATAGAGGGTTTAATAGTGAAAATTTGGCTTTAATTTTCAAGGAAACAATTTTAAATTGGAAAAAAACAAGGAATTATTATTTTATCATTATTAGAGAAAATCAATTAGGAAAATTAGAGGATTTTGGTATTACCATTAATGATGCCATAAATGTTTCCGAGCCTTCAATTATTGAAATTGCTATCACTTTAAATAATTTAGCAAAAAATTATAATAAAAGACTATACTTTCCTATTGGAACAGCAAAAAAGTTATATTTTGAAAAGGAAAAGCTTTTGAGAAATATAAAAAATGATTTTGAATCAAAAATTAGTAATATAAAGGAAAGGGAAATTTTACTACTTTCAACTGATGAAAAAGAGGAAGAGGAATGGACATTAGATAAAATTAGAATTGACAAAAAAATAAAAGATGAAATTAGGCTAATTTTTAGTAATTTTAGGGATGGTAAGTTATTAGTAAATGGCATAATTTTATATGGACCACCTGGAACAGGTAAGACAACGATAGCAAGGGCATTAGCAAATGAGTTTGAATTTTATTTTATGAAAGCTTCCGCATCGGATTTTAAAGGAGAGTTTATAGGTCAATCAGTTCAAAATACACGAAGAATTTTTGAAAAATTGAGAAATAATAAACCTGCTTTATTGCTCGTAGATGAAGCAGATGCAATTTTATGTAAAAGAGATGCTAATAGGTCAGATAGCTATACAAATGAAATTGTTAATGAATTTCTTGCTAATGTAGATGGGCTTAAAGAAGACAAAGAAATTTTTATAGTTGTTTCTACTAATAATCTCCATTTATTGGATTCTGCTATAAGGAGTAGATTTAGAGAAATAGAAATTCCATTACCAAGAGGTGAAGAATTAAAGCAAATTGTATCAGATTACTTAGGGGAAGAATGGGAGGAATATTATAACTATTTTGAGGGTTTTTCAGGTAGGGATATTAGGAATATAGGAAATAAACTAAAAGCACTTGGTAATAAAGTAAATAAGGAGGAATTTTTAAGAGAGGTGATATTAGAAAAGTTAAGGAAATCTGTAAGTGATATAGAAATATCAGAATTAAATTTTTCAAAAATTGTAGGTTTTGAAAAGCAAAAGAAGGAAATTTTAGATTTATTAAATTTAAGAATTAGGAAATTTGTTATAATTGGTGATGTAAAATCAGGTAAAACAACATTTATAAAAGCTTTTTCAGGTGAGATTAAAGGCATTATAATTTATGAGATACCTTCAAGTATTGAAATTATAAAAAACATTAAAGAAAACATCATTTTGCTTATAAATGAAAGTAATTTAGATTTAATTGAGGAGATTGAAAAGGTTGAAAATTATGAAAATTTAATAGTTATAGTGGAATTGAGAAGTAATAAAATAATGGAATTTTTGAAGAATTTAGGATTTGAAGAAATAAGAATTTGGACAGATCGTGAGACAATCAAAAGTTATATAAATAAGTACTATCCTGATTTTGATGGTGATATTTCAGAGCTTGAAGGCAAAAGCTTTTTATATATAGAAAACTATTTAAAAAAGTGGAGGTATAAAAAATGAAAGCCTTCCCTGAAGTTAGGAAAAATTTTTATGAGTTGTTTTTTAAAAAGTGGGGAAAGTTGTCATATATGGATTTTTATTGTTTTAGGCAAAGATATGAAGATGAAATAATTTTTTTACAATTATTCAAAGAAATTTCAAGTGATTATTATAAGGAAAATGAGTATTTAGATAATCAAAAGAGAGCAATTTTAGAAAATTCTCCTTGGTTTATGAAGTTAAGGGTGAATTTAAAATATCCAACCAATAGAAGTGAAAGAGAGAGTTTCAGATTAAATAATGATTGGTTATTATTCTTATTAGAGGATAAGAAAACATTTTTAATATATAGAAAAGAAAAAGATGGAAAGGACTACAAATACAGAACGGAGCATAGGGTTAATTATGGAGTTTTGGATTATGATGTTTATAAAGATTTTTTAGTTATATTAAGTGAGGATAAATTTTTAAGGGTGATATATTTATGGACATTAGGGGAGGTATATGAGAGGAAGAATGAGAATATAAAGGGTTTATATGTTAGTGGAAATGATTTAATAATAGAGTATGAGGGTATTTGTCAAAAGGCAGAAATTTTAGAGAGTGGTGAGGTTGATTTTAAGGACATTATGAAGGGTAAAGAAGAGAGAAAAATTCTTGTTAATAAACCAGTAGCTTTTGAGCTTATTAAAACATTAGAAGGACATGGCGGTAGTGTTTATTCATTTTCATTTAGTCCTGATGGGAAGTTCTTGGCAAGCGGCAGTAGAGATAAAACCATTAAGATATGGGAGGTAGGGAGTTGGAAGCTTATTAAAACATTAGAAGGACATAGTGATAGTGTTTTTTCAGTTTCATTTAGTCCTGATGGAAAGTTATTAGCAAGTGGTAGTTCTGATAAAACCATTAAGATATGGGAAGTAGGGAGTTGGAAGCTTATTAAAACATTAGAAGGACATAGCAGTTATGTTTATTCAGTTTCATTTAGTCCTGATGGGAAGTTCTTAGTAAGTGGTAGTTCTGATAAAACCATTAAGATATGGGAAGTAGGGAGTTGGGAGCTTATTAAAACATTAGAAGGACATAGTGATAGTGTTCTTTCAGTTTCATTTAGTCCTGATGGGAAGTTCTTAGTAAGTGGTAGTCCTGATAAAACCATTAAGATATGGGAAGTAGGGAGTTGGAAGCTTATTAAAACATTAGAAGGACATAGTGATTGGGTTCTTTCATTTTCATTTAGTCCTGATGGAAAGTTCTTAGCAAGTGGTAGTCCTGATAAAACAATTAAGATATGGGAAGTAGGGAGTTGGAATCTTATTAAAACATTAGAAGGACATAGTAATGAAGTTTGGGCAGTTTCATTTAGTCCTGATGGGAAGTTCTTGGCAAGTGGCAGTAGAGATAAAACCATTAAGATATGGGAAGTAGGGAGTTGGAATCTTATTAAAACATTAGAAGGACATAGTGATAGTGTTTTTTCAGTTTCATTTAGTCCTGATGGAAAGTTATTAGCAAGTGGCAGTGCTGATAAAACAATTAAGATATGGGAAATTACTACTTACAATTTTAAAGATTTAAGTCCAATTAAGGTTAACGATTTAAATCCAATTAAGGTTTTAAAGTATTTAATTGATGAAGATGATTTGTATTTATATTGTGAGGATAAGAGTATAAGGAAATGGAGTATAAGGGAGGGTGTTTTTAGATTTAAAGGAGTTATAAGTAAAGGAGAAGTTCTTGAAGATTATAAAGCAATTAAAGGATTTGAAATATGGGTTTTGGATAACGATTTTATTATATTAAAAGACAATAAAGTTTGTGGCTCTAAAAACTTTACGAATTACATAAATGTTTTATTAGGAGCAGATTTAGATAATTATTTAAATTTTGAAGAGTTTTTAAAGTTAAATATAAAGGAGGTTTTAAAATGAGCGGTCCAAAGCATGGAGTTTATATAAATTATAGAGCGGAGATAGGACAAGTTTTAAAGCTGATTGAAAAGGAAATTTTTCTAATGAAGGACATTATAAAAGAGGGATATAAACTTTGTGATATAGATAACAACACAAAAGAACTAATAAGGAAATTTTCAAATTTAGATATAGAAAGTAATATAACGGAATTTAAGAAATTTTTATTTGAGAATGAGCAGAAAGTAAAGGAATTTGAAAATATAAAAGTTAGCTCTTATGACCAAAAAACATTAGAGCATTTAAGAAAGGTTTTATCAACTATAAAATTATATAAGGAAAGTATAATTTCAAGAAATCAAGAATTTTCATCAAAAATTTTAAAAACAATTTCACAAAGCAAAAAGGAAGCAGAGGAGTATAAAAGAAAGATAATAGATGAAATAAAGAAGGTAATAAATGATGAAGAATTAAAATTTTTGACTGAATGGTCAAACAGCTCTGAAATTTCAAAACTTTTAAACAAATTAAAAAATTTAGAAACAATAGAGCCTTTAAAAATTTCATTAGAAAGGCAAGAAATAATGAATTTATACAATACTTTAAGAAATAATGCCTTAGAAAATAAAAAGAATTATGAAATAAAAGTTGAGACAAGTTCAAGGATTATTGAAGTTTTAGCAGAGATGAATTATACTAATATAGAGAGGAAATTAGAAAGTGATAAATTTGGAAAAATAATAGTAAAAGCAGAGACACCATCAGGTGATTGGAATTTGACATTTGAAATAAATAGCAATAACGACATAAAAGTAATAACGCCTTATGATGATAGATGTTATACGAGTTTAGATGATATATTATTAAAATTAAAGGATGTTGGGGTTGAGATGGATTTAGAGGAATTAAAAAGGAGGAAAAAGAAAGAAAGCTCAAAAGGTAAAAAAGAAAGGAGGAGTAGCTATGAAACTGATAGATGAGCAAATATATAAAGAGTTTAGGGAGCTATTTTTCAGTAATAAAGGGACACTAAAATCAGATGACTTTTCATATTTAAGGAAATTTCTCAAAAAAGACATAAATTTTATAATTCTTTTCAAAGAGCTTTCAAGAAGCTTTTATAAAGATGAATTAAATAAGAATGAGAAAAACATTTTAAAAAATTCTCCTTGGTTTATGAAGTTAAGGGTGAATTTAAAATATCCAACCAATAGAAGTGAAAGAGAGAGTTTCAGATTAAATAATGATTGGTTATTATTCTTATTAGAGGATAAGAAGACATTTTTAATATATAGAAAAGAAAAAGATGAGAAGGACTACAAATACAGAACGGAGCATAGGGTTAATTATGGAGTTTTGGATTATGATGTTTATAAAGATTTTTTAGTTATATTAAGTGAGGATAAATTTTTAAGGGTGATATATTTATGGACATTAGGGGAGGTATATGAGAGGAAGAATGAGAATATAAAGGGTTTATATGTTAATGGAAATGATTTAATAATAGAATATGAGGGTGTTTGTCAAAAGGCAGAAATTTTAGAGAGTGGTGAGGTTGATTTTAAGGACATTATGAAGGGTAAAGAAGAGAGAGAAATTCTTGGTATAGGCTCTAATGAAGTAGTGGCTTTTAATCTTATTAAAACATTAGAAGGACATAGTTATGGTGTTTATTCAGTTTCATTTAGTCCTGATGGAAAGTTCTTAGCAAGTGGTAGTGGTGATAGAACAGTTAAAATATGGGAAGTAGGAAGTTGGGAACTTATCAAAACATTAGAAGGACATAGTGATTATGTTAATGGATTGTCATTTAGTCCTGATGGAAAGTTTTTAGCAAGTGGCAGTGATGATAAAACTATTAAGATATGGGAAGTAGGGAGTTGGAAGCTTATTAAAACATTAAAAGGACATAGCAGTGGTGTTATTTCAGTTTCATTTAGTCCTGATGGAAAGTTCTTGGCAAGTGGCAGTTCTGATAAAACTATTAAGATATGGGAAGTAGGGAGTTGGGGGCTTGTTAAAACATTAGAAGGACATAGTGATTATGTTAATGGATTGTCATTTAGTCCTGATGGAAAGTTTTTAGCAAGTGGCAGTGATGATAAAACCATTAAGATATGGGAGGTAGGGAGTTGGAAGCTTATTAAAACATTAGAAGGACATAGCAGTGGTGTTATTTCAGTTTCATTTAGTCCTGATGGAAAGTTATTAGCAAGTGGCAGTTCTGATAAAACAATTAAGATATGGGAAGTAGGGAGTTGGAAGCTTATTAAAACATTAGAAGGACATAGCAGTAGTGTTATTTCAGTTTCATTTAGTCCTGATGGAAAGTTTTTAGCAAGTGGAGGAAAAGATAAAACCATTAAGATATGGGAAATTACTATTTACAATTTTAACGATTTAAATCCAATTAAGGTTTTAAAGTATTTAATTGATGAAGATGATTTGTATTTATATTGTGAGGATAAGAGTATAAGGAAATGGAGTATAAGGGAGGGTGTTTTTAGATTTAAAGGGGTTATAGGTAAGGGAGAAGAGCCTGGAAATTATAAAGAAATTAAAGACTTTGAAGTTTGGATTATAGATAACGATTTTATTATATTAAAAGACAATAAAGTTTGTGGCTCTGAAAACTTTACGAATTACATAAATGTTTTATTAGGAACAAATTTAGATAATTATTTAAATTTTGAAGAGTTTTTAAAGCTAAATATAAAGGAGGTGATAAAATGAAAAGGTCAATAACCTTGCCCTTAGAAGCTGTGGTAGTTTATATAAAAAGTCCTTCTGATTATGAAATTCTCAAAAACTTTATAAAAGCTGTAAAAGAAAGTTATGATGAAGTTAAATATAGTATTTCTAATGTTGAAAAGATTGTAGGAAGGCTCAAAAAATACTATAATGATTTTCTAAATTACCTTAAATCTCTTGGAATATATGAAACTTATGGGAAATCTATAATTCATATATTTAAAGAGGATGGAGAAGATAGCATAGAGGAGATAATAAAAGATAAGGAAGCTTTTTATAAGTGGGCAATTTTATATATAGAAACTAAACTACATGCTTTAAGGGAAAAGGCAAGCTTTGAAAAACAAGGAAATATAGAAGCAGAAATTAAAAAATATGAGGATATTAAAAAACGAATAGGTAAAGAGCAATTGGAAAACGAAGAAAAAATTGCTTATATTCATATAGACATAGCAAACCTTACTCCTTTGGAATTTGAAACTTATGAAGATTTTTGGAATTGGATAGAATTTCTAAAATCATTAGTTTATATATCAAAACAAAATTTAAATGTAAATAAAGAAAAAATTTATATTTACTTAGAAGGTTATTCACAACATAAAACTGATACCGAGAAACCAAAAGGTTTTGAAGGATTTATATATAGATTTAGGAATTTAAAATTAGATGCGAATTTTATTCTCAAAACATTAGAATTACTTGGAGCTGAAATTTTACAAGCTCAAAAAGAAGCAGAGCAATTAATACCTGATAAAATAAGAGAGATAGAAAAAGATAATCCCAATGCTTTACATGTCATAATTTCAGATGATAAATCAAGGGATACTACTGAATGCGATTTAAGAATTATATATAATAAACGTTCAAAAGAAAATATAGAGCGATTGGGAAAGAATAAAAAAGTAATTTCATTAAGGGATATATATAAGGAAAATCCTTATATATTTTGGTTTCTTAAAAAGAGAATTAAAGAAGAGAGAGATTTAACCGAAGAAGAAAAAGAAAAGGAAATTCAAGAATTGGAAGCTTGTTTTAATTATAGTGTTTTTGAAATAATAAGTGGAGACATGAAAAAGGAGTTAGAAAATGATATAGAATCTTTTAGTCTTCTTCCTTTATCTGATAGAATTTACATCATTAGCAAGTTATTAGGTTTTTATAGAAAAAATAAGGAGGAATTTAAAAAGTTTTGGAATGGCATTGATTTTAAGGAAAAGGATAAATTTATTAAAGAGCTGAAAGAAAGGAATTCTCATTTTAGAAACTTTTTATTGATTTTATTTTTGGAAGTTGAGGATGATTTAAATATAAAAGAGGAAATAGCAAAATGGTTTAAAGAAAATAATTTTAAGGAATTGGCTGAAATTTTAGAGCATTACATTAGTGAAGAAATGTTAAAAATAGAATTTGAGAATTTAAGCAGAGAATTAAGAGAAAAAGAAAAAATAAAAAAAGAAATTGAGGAGTATGAGAAGAAAATAGAGCATTACAAAAAATTACAAAAAGATGAGAATATAAATGAGGAAAATTTGAAAAGAAAAAAAGAAGAATATGAAAAGGTTAAATTAAGGTATGAAGAACTAAAAGGAAAAATTGAGAAGTATAGTTCTGAAACTCAGAATTTAAAAAATCAAATAAAACATTTGGAAAATGAAAAAACAAAGCTTGAAAGTGAAATTAAAAATTTAACAAATCAAAATAATTCATTAAAAAATGAAGTTGAGCAAAAAGGAAAAATTTATGAAAATTTAAGAAAAGAGAATGAAGAGCTTTTAAAGAAAAAACAGGAACTTGATAAGAATTTACCATATTTAAAAAATCGTAATGATGAATTAAAGCAAAAAATTCAAAATTATGAAAAAGAAAAGGCGACATTAGAAAAGGAAGTTTCAGAAAATGAGCATAAATTAAAAGAATATGAGCAATTAAAAGAAAAGCATAATAAACTAAAAGAAATTGAATCTTTCACATCTGAAATCCAAAGACTTGAGCAAAGCAATTTAGATTTTACACAAAATATAGAAAATTTAAGAATAAAAAAAGAAGAGCTTGAAAATGATAATAAAATTTTAGAAAAAGAAAATCAAAAACTTGAAAATGAGGTAAATGACTTAATTAAAAGAAAAAATAAATTAGAAAATAAGAATAATGCTCTTAAAAAGCAAAAGGAAGAAATTGGAGATGTTGATAAATTAGAAGAAGAGGTTAAAAATTTAGAAGATGAGGTAAAAATGTTAAAAAATAAAAAATCTGAATTAGAGCAAAGAAAAGTTAAAGCTTCAAAAGAATTAACTACTTTAAGACCACAAGTAGAAGAGTTAGAAAAAGAGGTTCAAGAATTAGAAAGTGAAAAGAAAGAACTTGAAGATAGAGAAAAGACATTAAAGACTAAAAAGATGAAACTTGAGCTTACTTTAAAGGATTTAAGAGAAAGGAGGCAAATGTATAAGCAAATGGGTAGGGAGGATATAGTTAAAAAAATTGATGAATTTGTTAAGAAAGCAGAAGAATATCTTAATCAGTTATAAGACTATAAAATTGTTTCCAAAAATTTCTTTTTGGAATTCCAATAACGAAAAATTCATTATTTACAACTATAAATTGTAGTTTTCTATTCCTTTCCAATGCTATGTTTTTATATCTATTTGTTAGTAGTATAATTCTTTGATTTGATGAGCCTTTCCAAACTTCATTATTATTTAAATCATCTACATATCTTCCATCTACTAAAACATCAATCAATTTTAAATGCTTGTAAAATCCCCTTTCAATTAACTCCTCTATGGTATAACCACTATAAACCCAAATTCCATATTCATTTTTTCTTAAAATTTTTAAAAATTTATAAAATTCGTTTTTATCTTGGTCAAATGGCTCTCCACCTGATAATGTAATTTCTTTTAATTTAAATTTTTCAACTTCCTTAAATAACTCATTAGCACTAAACATTTTATTAGGTTTAAAGCTCCATAATTCAGGAACAAAACAATTTTTACATCTTATACTACAACCTTGGAACCAAACACCCACTCTTTCAAAAGGTCCTAAAACATTATATTCTATCTTAAAAATTCCATTTACATTTAGCATTTTATTAGTAGCTAAATTTTAAGGTATAATTTTAAAATTTTCAAAATTGAAAATATCCCGCATAAACTATAATCAAAAAACTAAATTCGTTAGGCTTGATGGAAGATATTTAAGAATTTTATCAGGTTCAAACTTAGAAGATTTAAAAGATAGTGAATTTTTACTTTTATATTCTTTTGAGAAAATGCTTGCCCCTATTAAACCATCCAAAATTATAACAATTGATAGTAAATTTAGATTTAAATTTATAAGAGCTAATAATTGTGTAATAAGCCCATCTGCTAATATCCTGACAATAAAAGAAGAGTTATATCTAACACCACAAATTGGTCTTGTTATTGGAAAAGATAGGATTTTTGGCTTTTTGATAATTTTAAGCTTCTTTACAGACTATTTTAAAGATGCAAGAGATTACGGATTAGATACTTATAGTCCATTTAGTGAATTTATCTCTGATGAAATTGAAAATAAATTTAAGCTCCAAATAAATGAAAACATTTATGAAATTGAAATAAAGAATTTTGAAAAAGATAAAATTTTCTTTGAAGTTAAAAAATTCTTTCATAAACTTTTTATTTCAGATGTAATTGCTTATGAGTTTGAAGATATTGTTTTTAAAGTTAAAGTTAATGATTTTATAAAACTTGAAAGCTCATGCGGAAAAATAGAAACTTCAATAAAGCTTCTTAATTTCAACACCACCTAAATACGCATTTATAATTTGATAATAAGTTTGTCCTTTTAATGCTCTCTTTCCTGCTCCATATTGACATAAACCAATCCCATGACCAAATCCTCCTCCAATAATTATTAAACTATCTCCTTTCTTTTGAAAATAAAATAAAGCACTTTTTAAATAACCCTTCTTATAAAAAAACCTTCTTATATTTAATTCTCCTTCAATTATTGTATCTGAATTTTCAAATTCAATTTTAAGTTTTTTAACCCTTCCTCCTTTGCTCCTTTCCAAAACTTTAAAATCTACTATTTTCTTATTTAATTTTTTTTCAATTTCAGAAATTCTAAAAATTTCCTTCCATCTAAAAGAATTTTTTGCTCCATAAAAATCATCATTATTACAATAACTATTAACATTTGAGTTATCTATGAAGTTCTTTAATAAAATTGTATCGCTTAAATCAACAATTGAATTATCGTCATTATCTAATTTTATTGAATAATAACTTAGTGGATTATTCCATAAATTTCCATCATCTAAAATCCCTCCACAACTTGAATGAAAAAGTGCATAAACAATATTATTATTAGATGTTAAAAATAACCCTTTTGTTAGATTAACTGCTAATTGAATACTATCATTTATTTCACTAATGCCTCCATAAACTTGTGTCCAAACATCACTTGTTAAGTCATAAGGCTGATATAATAACATCAATTTCTTTTTATAAACTGATAAAGCATGACTTCTTGCTAAAATTGCTTGCGCTCTTAATGCTTCAATTGGAAAGTTATTTGACATTTCATATGGTAAAATTCCCATTATGTAATTTTCAAAATTTATAACATTAACTATTAAAATGCTTTTAGCATTTATATCTGTCCAAATTTCAAAATAACCTTTATAACTTCTTGTCTTAATACTCGGTGGGTTTAAACCATCATCAATTAGAAAATTTTTTATAGTTATGTAATTTTTAGAATGAATTTCAAAAGGCACTTCTAAAATTCTTTCAAAATTATTGTATTTTAAAATAACTTTTCCTTCTTGAACTTTATTTAATAGAGCAATTTTTTTCCCTTCTGTTATACTATCAAGCCTTTCATAAGGACCTTCTAATAAAAGAAATTCTCTTGTATCAACATTATTTAATTTAATTCCAATTGTCTTAAATTGAAAGTTTTTGTTTATTTTTGAAAATGTTATAATATCCAAAAGAGCATCTTCAACATTATTATATCTTGAAATAAGTTTATAATAGTTTAATTTGGCAGGTTTTCCTTCTTTGAATTTTAAAAATAGATTTCCCTTAAAGCCTTTTAAAATTGTATCTTTTTTAATTATATAAAAACTATCAGGAAATTCTAAATTAAAGCTGTCTGAACTTGCTATTGAAACCCTCACAATTGGCTCTTCTTTTAAAACATTGCTTAATGTATCAATTTGAATTATTTTTTCTCTTTGAATAAATGGTCTTTGGCAAGCAAAAATAAGAAGAAGAAAAACAAATAATTTTTTCATTTTAGTATGATATTATTGACAATTTTTTTCCCAATTATTGTATTTATCGCTCTTATAATCTCCATTTTCTTGTAATGAAATTCCATAATTTTCCTTTTGTCATTTACTTTTAAAATTAAATCTCCATTTCTAAAATCTTCAAACTCAATAAAATTATAGCATTTTAAAACTTTTTCTGAGACTTCTTTAACTTTCATATAATCAATTATCCAATCAAGCCCTGCTAATTTTAAATAATTTTCAATGGCTTTATCTAATTCCTTCATTTATGTAATCTCTTGAATACCTAACATATCTTTGTGGTATATCTTCAATTAGTTTTATTTCTTCATCAGTTAATTTCCTTTTTACAACTGCAGGAACACCTGCTATTAAAACACCTTTTTCACCTTTAAAATCTTCTCTAACAACAGAGCCTGCTGCCACAATCGTCCAACTATCAATAAAAGCATTATTTAGAATAATCGCTCCCATTCCAATTAAAACATAATCATTTATTCTACAACCATGAATTATTGCTCTATGTCCAATTGATACATAATTTCCAATAATTGTTGGATATTTATCTTTTTCTGCGTGAATCATCGTTAGGTCTTGAATGTTCGTCCAATTTCCAATTTTTATATAATGAACATCTCCTCTTATTACACAAGAAAACCAAATTGAAGAATAATCTCCTATTTCAACATCTCCAATTATAACAGCATTTGGAGCTATAAAAGCACTATCGCTTATCTTTGGATATTTTCCTTTATATGGAAAAATGTTCATAATAAAATTTTAAAGTTTGGTTTTCATTTAAGAGTGCATTGTCTAGTAATTCTAAAATATAGATTATTTCTTATTTTTCCCACCCACCCTGAAATCAAGCCTTCGGCTTTAAAAAACCCCATTTTCTGACTTGGGGGCTTCGCCCCCCTTAAATCAATAGTTTTAAAAAATTTTTTATAGCTTATTGATTATCAAGAACTTAACACTATTTATTGGACAAAGCAATTTTAAGACATTTTTTTCATTATTTCAATCTCAGATTTAATTTCTTCTTTACTTGCTCCATTTACAATTTTTTCAATTATACTAATATTCTCACTTTCTAATTCTTCTAACTTTTTCCCTATTTTATTTAATTCAATTTTATCAGCTTTTTCTCCTATTTTATCCACTGCTTTACCCATCTTTATAATTAAATAAATTAAATATATTACAAGACCAAGATTTAATGTAGCCATTGCTATTAAAACACTTGCTAATATCCACATAAAACTTATAAAGTCATCTATTCTTTTATTAGTACTATCTATTTGGCTGTTTAGTTTCTTGTCTAAATCATCTATTCTTTTTTCAATACCATTTAACCTTTCTTCAATTCTTGCTACTCTTGTTTCAAGAGCATTTATTCTATCCTCAATCCTTATAAGTCTTTGTTCATTTAAACTTTGACCTAAAAGTAATAAAATTATCATATTGAAAATTTTAAAGTATTTTAATATTCGCTCACCCTGATAATAAGCCTTCGCCTTAAAACTTCGCCCCCTTAAATTCCCCCCGTAAAACTTAATAATTTCATTAAAGTTTTTATAGGCTATTGGACAAAGCAATTTTAAGACATTTTTTTCATTATTTCAATCTCTGATTTAATTTCCTCTTTACTTGCTCCACTAATAAACCAAATCCAATTATAAATCCTATTAAAATTGTTATAAATCCCATAAATATCCAAAGATAAGTTATTAAATCATCCATTCTCTTGTTTAGTTTTTTGTCTAAATCATCTATTCTTTGATTTAAGGCTTGGATTTGTGTTTCTATTTTATTAAATCTTTCATCTATTCTAGCGAGTTGAATTTCTGTCTGTCTCCTGAAATCCAAAAACTCCTCTCTTGTTATTTGAGCTAAAAGTAATAAAGTTGTCATATTAAAATTTTAAAGCATGAAAAAGTTGGATTGTCCAACCTGCCCGAAAATAAACATCTGCTCTAAACTGACTATTTTACGGCAGGGGGTAAAGCCCACTTAAACCCCAAATAAAACCGATAACACTAATTGATGTATTTATCTATTTTCTTCTAATTCAATATCAGGAAGATATTGACCAAAGCCTTGAACATTTGAAAATAAAAGTTTATAATCTCCTGTCCCAAGTTGATCGTAGAATTTAAATTTTTTATTTCCATCATAATAAATCCATATTACATAAGATTTTGTTCCAAGAGCAATTTCTTCTCTTCTTATATCATCTGGTTGCCCAAATAAGATGTAAATTTTTCCCATATCTGTATATCTTCCCTTTTTAAATGGTGTTGAAAATTTTAAATCTGCTTCAATAACTCTTTGTCTAAATATAGGATAAAATGAGCCATCAGGGTCTTTCATTTTCCAAAACTTCTCAATCCATAAATTTTTGCTTTTCATATCTTTTATATTTTTAAATTCATTTAATTCATTTGGTGAAGCTATATAATCAATAAAATACCTAATTTCATCATTAAGAAGTATTCCTTCTCTTTGAACAATAAAGTAATGCCTTAAAACCTTCTTTATATTTAAGCCTAAATCAACAATTTCAAATTTTAAGTTGTATTCTCCATCAGGCACATTATTTAAAGGAATTTTTCCACTAATTACAATCTGCTCCTTATCCTTAATGATTAATTGAGGACTTGATATTAAAATTGCACTATCGTTTTTGTCTTCAATAATATATCTTAAAAAAAGCTTTTGGCTATCTTTTTTAATATCGTAAATTTCAAAAAAGTAGAAAATTGTATCTTTAAAGATATTTGAAGGATTTGGTAAAAATCCAATTCCATTTCTATAAAACGGACTATTTAAACTATCATCATAAAATGAGCTTGATAAAACAAGTGAAGAAAAATTTAAATTACTATCTTCTTCAATAATTAAAGGAAATTCAATTTTTGAAGATTTTGTTTTTGTTTTCACTTCAAATTTTACCATATATTTTCCAGGTTTGGATAAAATTTCATAACTATCTACCATATAAATGGCGTTTTTTGAAATTTTTTTGTCTTTCTTTTCTTCCATAAGTTTTTGCCTATCTAAGAAAATTCTTAAATATATTTGATAATTTTCAGAAATATCATTTGGATTTATTGAATAAACAAAATTTACAATATAAATATCACCTGACAATTTAAAGTAAATAGGCTCAACATATCCCCTAATAGTCCCATCTAAAACATAGCTTTTATTATCTAATGTAGTCAGCCCAACTAGAAGGAGCAAGCTCATAATCACCTGTTCCGTACTTGTCTATAAAAATAAACCTAAGATTTAAGCTTTCATAGTACCATATTTGATATGGTCTATCGTAAAGGTTTATTTCACTTTTTTCTATATAGTCAGGAGGTCCGTATCTTAAATAAATTAGTCCCATGGCATTTATTTTGTTATTTCTCGTATAATTTTTTATAACATAGTGATACCTTTGGAGAAATAACTCCTTTTCCTCGTTTAAATTTGTATTTGGTGTGGGGTCTTTATCTTTCCAAAAACTTTCCCATGCTTTTTTAAGATCATTATTATTCTTTTTAAGATATTTACTAAATTCACCTGAATAAAGGTAGTTTAGGGCAAAAATGAGATTTTTTAATTCATCAGATGTTAAGTTAAACAATCCAAGCTTTTGAAAATCAAAGTTTCTTGAAATTTTAAGTTTTTTATACTTAAATAATAACTTGCCTTCATATCTATCAAGTTTCAAATTTTTAATTTCAAATGAAATTTCTATATCATTTTCACCACTTCTTAAATAAAATTTGTAATTTTTCTTTATTTTAGTTTTCAAGCTTTCAAGTTTTATTTCAATATCTATTGTATCATCAATTTTTGAATAAACAGGAATTTTCAAAATTAGCAAACTATCACTTTCTTCATATTTTTCTTTATTCGTTATAGGTTTTCCAATAGTAAAATAATTACTATTTTCAATTTTCGTTATAAATGAAGTATCACTAATAATTGCATCTGTCTTGCTATTTTTAACAGAAAAGCTAACTTTATAAACTTCATTATATTTCAAATTGATTTTCAGATTGATTGAGCTATCAAAATCAATAACTTCTGATTTAAAAATTTTTTTATTTTCAAAAACATCATAAAAGGCTCTATAACTTCCTTTTTCATTTGAAGAAAAATTTATAACTAATAAATAATTTTCACTTTGAGGAATTTCTGAAATTTGAATAAAATTAATAAGCCACACCTATTCTCCTCGCAAGTTCTTTTAATTTTCTTATTCTTTCATGTGTTGGTGGATGGGTTGAAAAGAGTTTTTGTATTCCTTCTAAAACAGGAGGTATTATAAACATATGGCTTGTTGCAGGATTGGCTTGAAATTGATAATCATAAACTCCTTTTTCAATTTTTTCAAGAGCATTTGCTAATGCGATTGGGTCTCTTATAAATTTAGCACCTGTTTCATCAGCCAAAAATTCCCTTGAGCGAGATATAGCCATTTGTATTATTATTGCTGATATTGGAGCAAGGAGAATTATTAAGATATCAAAAATTGGGTTATGATTTTGCCTTTCATCTGAACTTCTAAAAATGAACATCCATCTTCCTATCTCAATTAAATATACAATAGCGCTTGCCAAAACAGCTGAAATTGTTGATATTAAAATATCCCTATTTTTAATATGGGCTAATTCATGAGCTATAACACCTTTTAATTCCCTTTCATCAAGAATCCTTAAAATGCCTCTTGTGAATACAACAGCAGAATGCTTAGGATCTCTTCCTGTTGCGAAAGCATTTGGAGCTTCTTCTTCAATTATATAAACTTTTGGCATAGGAAGATTTGCTAATAATGCAACTTCCCTAACAAGATTATATAATTTTGAGTTTGTATCCACTTCCTTAGCACCGTACATTCTAAGCACAATTTTGTCGGAAAACCAATATGAAAAGAAATTGAATATAATAGCAAGGATAAGAGCAATTGTGAGTCCCGCCTTTCCTCCAAAATATCCACCAATTACAATTAAGAGGGCAGAGAGTAAAGTTAATAATATGAGTGTCTTTATTTGGTTAGTCATATTGAAATTTTAAAGCATAAGAATAAATTTATTTGTCTTTTTTACTTTCTGAAATCAAAAATAATTGTCAAAACTGCCGAAATAATAAAAATTGTTTGAATAATTGACTTAGCTTTAAAATTTTCAGAGTTTTTATGCTTGATTTAAGCTATCTAAAAGGAGAAAAGCTTGAAAAATTAAAGAGTAGTTTAGTCAATAGAGGATATAGCTTAGATATTCTTGAAAAGGTTTTGAAAATTGACGAAAGAAGAAGAAAAATAATAAAAGAAGTTGATAATTTAAGAGCAAAGAAAAATGAAAAATCAAAAATTATTTCACAAATGAGAGCAAAAGGAGAAAATGTAGATGATTTATTAAAGGAAGCAAAAGAAATTGATAATGTGCTTGAAAATTTAGAAGAAGAAAGAAAAAAAATTGAAAATGAATTTCATTATTATTGGAGTTTAATTCCAAACATTCCTCACGAAAGTGTTCCTATTGGAAAAGATAGCTCTGAAAATGTAGTAGTTAGAGAATGGGGTAGGATTCCAGAATTTGACTTTGAGCCAAAACCACACTGGGAAATATGTGAAAGACTTGATATTATAGATTTTAATAGAGGAGGTGAATTGGCAGGTTCAAGATTTGTTGTTTATAAAGGACTTGGAGCTGAGCTTGAATGGGCTTTAATAAACTATTTTAGAGAATTTGCTAAAAAACATGGTTATAAAGAAATTATTCCACCATTTTTGGTAAATGAAAGAGTTATGTTCAATAGTGGTCAATTACCAAAATTTAAAGATGAAATGTACTATATTGAAAAAGATGAATTATATCTTGTTCCAACAGCGGAAGTTCCATTAACAAGTTTATTTATGGAAAGAACATTAGATGAAGAAGAATTACCTATATATTATTTTGCTTATACACCTTGTTTTAGAAGGGAAGCAGGTGCTTATGGTAAAGATGTTAGAGGAATTAAAAGAATGCATCAGTTTAATAAAGTTGAATTATATAAATTTACACTCCCTGAAAACTCATATGATGAGCATGAAAAGATGGTTAGAGATGTTGAAGAAATTTTACAAAGTTTAAACATTCCTTATAGAGTTGTTTTATTATGCACAGGTGATATGGGTTTTGCATCTTCAAAAACTTATGATATTGAAGTATATTGTGCAGGTCAAGGAGCTTATTTAGAGGCAAGTTCAATTAGTAATGTTGAGGATTTTCAAAGTAGAAGAGCTAATATAAGAGTTAAAAGAAAGAATGGAAAAAAAGAATTTGTTCATACATTAAATGGCTCAGGTCTTGCAACGCCAAGAGTTTTAATAAGTATTATTGAAAATAATCAAACCAAAGAAGGTTATGTTATCGTTCCTGAACCTCTAAGAAAATATCTCGGAGTTGATATTATTAAATGAAATTTTTAAAAAGTTTCCTTTCAATTTTTTCAATTCTTCTATTTATCTTTATGGTGTATTTCGCTTTTAAAGATATTGAAAAAATTAAAGAAATTTTGAAATTTTCAAATAAGTTCTATCTTCTTTTATCAGCAATTTTTTTTTAGCATTTAATCTATTTTCAATTTATATTGTTAAATTTATATATCATTTTTTTTCACTTGAATTATCGTTTAAAAGAGCTTTTTATATTTCATTCATTTCAATTCTTGGAAGATATTTGCCCGGAAGATTTTGGACATTTACACTGCTTTTGGCATTTTCAAAGACCTTAAATTTAGATTTAAAAAAAATTACAAAAGGGGCAATTTTAAACCAATTTTTCTTAATTTTTTCAGCAATTCCAACATTATGTTTTTATTTTTTAGAAGTAAAAAATTACTTACTTTCCTTTACATTCTTGATTTCATTTATTGTTCTTCCAATAGTTTTACATTTTTTATCTTTAAAGTATGAAATAAAATTGAATTTACTTGTGTTTTTCAAAATTTTCTTTATGTTCATAATTTTGTGGATTCTTGTAGGTCTTTCTTTGTTCTTTTTCATCTTGTCATTTTCAAAATCCATAAATTTATTTTATACAATTTTAATTTTTCCAATTGCTTATAACATAGGAATATTGTCTTTAATATCACCAGCAGGGATTGGCGTAAGAGAAGGGGTTATGACATTTATGCTATTGAAGTTTTTTGATTTAGATTTTTCAAATAAAATGAGTGTTCTTTTTAGATTATTCAATTTGATTATTGAATTGTTTCTTTCACTAATAGCTTACATTTTGTATAAATTGGATAGCCCAAATAAATAAAGTTCTGCTATGAGATAAAAGTAGAATTTAAGAGACTTACTAACTTTTCCTTGCTTAATGTATTCAATTCAAAATTACCGAAATTTACCATAATTTTTCTATTTTTAATTTTAATAACCATAGGAAGAGCATAATAAGGCTCAATTCTTTTTAAAAAATTATAAATTTTTACATTAAAGTCAAGAATCCCATCGTTTTCATCGTGAAGCTTTCCCTCAGGAAAAATAAAGAAATAAAATTTATTTGGAAATTCATTAAGAAGTCTAATTGTCTTAATAATGGAAGCGGTTCTAATATGTTTTTCTTTAAATGGTAGAGTTAGTGCAAATTTTGAAAAAAATGGATATTTATCATATTCTTCCATCCAAATAATCATTTTTCTATCTTTAAAAATTGTTTTTCTTAAACGATTTAAGATATGAACATCATAAATGTAAAAGTGATTGGAATAAATGATAATTTTTTTGTCTTTGTAGTTGCTAAAATTTGGAATGTTCAATAAAATTAACTTTCCAAGCATTTTCAATTGAATTTCAAGAACGAAATCAACAAGAAATTTCGGATAATATGTTTTAATGTTCATATAAATAGAAAATGTTAAAGATTATAAAGAGAAAAGATGAATAGGCAAAATATACTGAAACAAAGTAATTTTAAAATTATTATACAACCACATTTTAATATGATTTGTTAAATATTGAATTTATGGGGATATTATTATAGGGAGGCTAAGTTTATAAGCCATAGGCTTAATTTCAGGGTGGGTGGGAAAAAATAAAGTAATAATGATTTGTCCAATAAATAGTGTTAAGTGGTTAATAATCAATAAGTTATGAAAATTCTAAGGAATTATTGTTTTGTGGGGGGAATTTAAGGGGGGCAAAGCCCCCCAGAGCAAAAGATGGGGTATTTATAAGGCGAAGCCTTATTTTTGGGTGGGTGGGAAAATAAAGTAATAATCGTAATTTCAGAATTATTGGACAAGGCAAGTAATAATTGATTAAGGCATTAAAATTTCAAACTTTATGAAAACAATAGAATATCTTTTAAAATTTGATGGTAAAATTGTTTTATTAGTTCATAAGAATCCTGACCCTGATTGTATTGGTAGTGCATTAGCATTATATAAATTTATGAAAAATTTTAAAAGTGATATTAAAATTGTTTCAAAGGATGAACCACCTGAAAACTTAAATTATTTAAAAGGATTTGATGAAATTATTGTTAATAGATTTGAAAATGCTAATTTATATGTTCTAATAGATACACCCAACCTTAAAAGAACAGGCTTTAATGAATTTAATAGTAAAGCAAATATATTGAAAATTGACCATCATCTTTCAGATGAAAATTATAGCGAGTTTGATTATGTTAAAGTTGAAGCTCCTTCAACAACATATCTTATATTAGAGCTTATAAGAAACTATAATGAAAGTTATTTTGATGAAGATATAGCGGAGTGTATTTTCATAGGACTTGTTGGCGATACAGGTAGTTTTTCATATTCAAATTTAAAATTAGCATTTGAGGCAGCTTTATATTTAGCAAATAAAGGTTATGATTTATCTAAATTTTCAGAAAGATATTCAAGAAATAATTCAATAAATAGGTTTTGCTTAATTAGAAAAGCTCTTGAAACATTAAAGCAAGATGGTGAAATTGCTTATGTTATAATAAGGAAACATTTTTATGATGAATGTGGTGCTAAAAAATATGAAAACTTTGGAATTGTTGATTATCCGCTTTCAATAAAGGGTGTAAAAGTTGCTTTAAAGTTTGAAGAAATAGAAAATAATAAATGGAAAATAAATTTAAGAAGTAAAAAAGGAATAAATGTTCAAAAATTTGCTTCAAATTATGGTGGCGGAGGTCATGAAAATGCTTCTGCCTTTGAGAAACTTGGAACAGAGAAGCAGGTTATAGAAGAAGTTATTTCTGATTTGAAAGAATACCTAAAAAACTCTTAATTTCATCAATATCAGATTTTTTACTTACTTTTAAAATCTCTAAAAGTTGATTTAAATCCTCATTTACTAACTCATATAGAAATTGAATAATAGAGGCAAATCCGTTTCCAATTAAAAATTTCAATTGCTCGTAATCCACATTTTTAAAATTAAGAACCATAAGTTTTGAATAATAGTCAGCAATTTTCAAGTTGTAATTTTCATCAAATTGATCGGTTATATGTTTTGGTAGATTTTCAAATTTTAGAATTTTGTTATCTAAGGATAAGGCATATCTTATAGCATTCTCAATCTCACTGAAATTTCCAAACCAAGGATAAGTTAAAAATGCTTTATAAAAATTCTCTTCAATTTCAATAAATTGATCTGAAAACCTTCTTAAAAAGTGTTCTAAAATTAGCAATTTTTCTTTATTATTTCTTTCACTTATTGAAGGAATGTAAATTGAGGGAATTGTTAGTAAATTTTGAGGAGGTGTTATTTTGTCTGTGATAAAAATTATTCTTTGACCACGTTTATAAATTTCATTTATGGCAAAGTTTAAGTCATATTCATTTTCAAATAAATCTATATTTAGTATAATAACTGACTTTTCATTTCTTTTTGAATCGGTTTTAAATCCCGCTTGCTTTTCCTCAATTTCAAAATAATCAATAGCATTTTCAAGAATTGAACTAATAATTGTTAATTTACCAACACCTCTTTGACCATATATCAATATCCAAGGATTATAGGAACTTTTTAATAAAATTTCAAGTTGTTTATAAATCTCCATCGTTTGACCATAATAGCAAACAAATTTAACATTTGCTGGTTTTAAATTATTTAGATTGTAAAACTTATTGTAAAAATCAGAAATCCTTTGCCTTATTGTTTTCTTTGAATAATCATTTAAGAAATTTTGAATTTCATTTTCATTTTCAAATGACCAATCTACTGATTTGAAATCCGCTTTACCAATTGTAATAGTTGGATAATTTAAGGATAATTCATATAGTTTTTTATGATCCTTAGGAGCTATTACAATATCAGGGATTTCAGTTATAGATTTTGCTAAATCAAACTGCTCAATTTTTAAATTTTTTACTAAATTGAGAATTTTCAAATATTAAGAGCGAGCGACGGGACTCGAACCCGCAACCCCCAGCTTGGAAGGCTGGCGCTCTACCAATTGAGCTACGCTCGCAAGGTTTAAAATTTTAAAGCATAAGGTCATGGATGGTTTTATCCTCATAAACAAACCAAAAAATTGGACATCTTATGATGTTATAAGAGTTTTGAAAAAATTATTTAATGTTAAAAAAATAGGTCATTCCGGAACATTAGATCCATTTGCAGAAGGATTATTGATTATTGGAATAAACAGAGCAACAAAATTTATTGAATTTTTAATGAATTTACCAAAAGAATATATTGCCAAAATTAAGTTTGGTATTGAAACGGATACACTTGATATAGATGGTAAAATTATAAATTGTGATAATAATTTTAAATTGAATGAAAATGTTCTTCAAATGGCTGTTGATGATTTTCCAAGAAGCTATGAGCAAATTCCACCAAAGTTCTCCGCCAAAAAAGTTGATGGAAGTAGAGCCTATGAATTAGCAAGAGAAGGTAAGGAATTTGAATTAAAACCAAAGCTTGTAAGTATATATGATTTGAAAATTGAAAGCATTGATGAAGCTAACAATGAAGCAGTTTTTTATCTTAAAGTTAGCTCTGGATTTTATGTTAGAAGTTTCGCAAGGGATTTGGCTAATAGAATTGGAACATTTGGATATTTATTAGAGTTAAAAAGAATAGCAATTGGCAATTTCAAATTAGAAAATGCTCATAATATAGATGATAGAGAATTTAAACTTATTCAAATTGATACTGCTCTTGATTTTATTGAAAAAATTGAAATTCTTGATTGTAGAAAATTTAAAAATGGACAAATAACAATATATAAATATAAAGATGGAATTTATAGAATTTATTGTGATAGCCATTTTTTGGGAATTGGAAAAATTGAAAATAATTTATTAAAACCATTAAAAGTTTTGATTTAGCATAGCAAAGACTTTAATGAAATTATTAGATTTTATGGAGGAATTTAAGGGGACAAAGTTTTAAGCGGAAGGCTTATTTATAGGGTATGTGGGCAAAATAAAGAAAAATAAATAGTTTTAGAATTATCGGAAAATGTAGTTTATAGTTGCTTTGCCCAATAAATAGTGTTAAATGATTGATAATCAATAAGTTATGAAAATTTTAGGAAATTATTTATTTAAAGCCCCCCAGGCATAAAAATGGGTATTTTTTAAGCCGAAGGCTTATTTATAGGGTGGGTGGGCAAAATAAAGAAAAATAAATAGTTTTAGAATTACTAGACAAAGCAGTTTATTTATACTTTAAAATTTTGGAACTATGATAAAAAATGATATAACAATTAGAGTTGCAGGTAGAGCAGGTGATGGAAGCTTAACAACTGCCGATATTCTCTCAAAAGTTTTTAAAGATATTGGACTTTGGTTAGTCACATATAAAGATTTTCCATCAAATATAAGAGGACTACCAACAAATATAACATTAAGAGCAAATGAAAAAAGAATATATTATGGAAGGAAAGACAAGTTAGATTATTTACTTGCTTTTGATAAAAAAAATGTAGAAATTCATATTGATGATGTTATTGAAAGTGGAGTAATAATTTACGATAATTCAAATGAAGAATTAAGTCAAGACTTGATAAGAGATGATATTCATTATTACTTTATTCCTATGCAATCTATTGCTAAAAACCAACTTGGTCTTGAGGTAATAAAAAATATCATAGCGGTAGGTGTAATCACTTATCTTTTGAAAATGGATTACGAAAAGACAAAAGAAATTATATATAATCATTTCTTAAAAACAAAAGGTGATAAAATAGCAAGTAAAAATATAGAAGCTTTTGATGCAGGGTATAATTATGCCAAGGAGAATATAAAAAAGGTTGATAAATATATTATTGAAGAAGTAAAAAATCCTGAGAAAACTTATTTTATTATGGGTAATGAAGCACTTGCATTTGGAGCAATTGTAGGTGGTTGTAGATTTTATGCAAGCTATCCAATAACACCAGCAAGTGAAGTTCTTGAAATTTTATCAAAAGAGCTTCCAAAATATGGGGGCATAGTAGTTCAAGCGGAAGATGAAATTGCTTCTATAAATTTTGCTATTGGGGCAGGTTATGCAGGTGTTAGAGCGATGACAGGAACAAGTGGTCCTGGAATTTCATTAAAGACTGAAACAATAGGACTTGCTGTAATGAATGAAACACCTCTTGTAATATATTTAGCACAGAGAGCGGGTCCTTCAACAGGACTTCCAACAAAAGTAGAGCAATCTGATGTTTATCATGCGATATTTGGTGGTCATGGTGATGCACCAAGAATTGTAATTGCTCCTGGAAATGTTAAGGAAATGTTTGAATTTGCTATCTTAGCATTTAATTTAGCTGAAAAGTACCAAACACCTGTTATTCTATTAGCAGACCAAGTTTTAGCCCAAAACAAATACACAATTCCTATTGATGAAATTGATCCAAAAAAAGTAAAAATTGAAAGAGGAAAAATTTTAACACAAAAAGAACTTGATGAAATAATATTAAGAGGAGAAAAGTTTTTAAGATACAAAATAACAGAAGATGGAATATCCCCAAGAACAATACCAGGAATGGAAGGAGGAATATTTACAGCCAATTCAAATGAGCATGAAGAAGATGGATATACAACGGAGCATCCAAAGAAAAGAAAAGAAATGCTTGAAAAAAGACTAAGGAAAATTTATCAAACCGCTAAATATAGTGGCGATTTACCTGAAAATTTAATTTTTGGAAGTGGAGATATTGGAATTATAGGATTTGGATTTACTTATGGACCAATAATGGAAGCTATGGAAAGACTTAAAAATGAAAATATTGATGTTCAATTCTTACAACTAAGAACACTTTGGCCATTAGATGAGGAAGGAATAAAATCATTTATAGACAGCTGTGAAAAAGTTATTGTTGTAGAGCAAAATGCACAAGGTCAATTAGCAAACGTTATAAAAATGTTTTATCCAAATCATGATAAAATAGAAAGCTTAAGGAGATACGATGGAAGAGGTTTCACTCCCAAAGATATTGTAGATAAAGTCAAAGAAATTATTAGGGTAAGTGTTGCTTTTAAATAGCATTAAGTAATAAGCAAAATACTTATTAAATCATTTCCTTTTGCTCTTCTATTAGCTTTACAATCCTTATTTTCAGGGTGGGGGGCAAAATAAAGAAAAGTAAATACTTCCAGAATTATTAGACAAGGCAAAGAATAAATGCTTTGATCAACAACTTATCAAAATTTTAGGAAATTATTTATTTTACGGGGGAATATAAGGGGGGCGAAGCCCCCCAAGGCATAAAAATGGGTATTTATAAGCCGAAGGCTTAATTTAAGGGTGGGCGGGAAAAATATAGAAAAATAAATACTTACAGAATTATTAGATAATGTAAAGAAAAAAAATTTATTGCCTTTAAAATTTTCATTATGAGAGTAACAGCAAGGAACTTTGAATTGACTGAAACTTTGAGGGAATATATAAGTAAGAGACTTGGTCATTTAGATAGATACTCCGACCATATTATAGATTCTGAAATAATTCTGATTGAAGAGAAGGGTCAATATAAAGGAGAAATGATTGTTAAAGTTAAAGGAAGAACAATAAAAGCAGAAACAAAAAGTAATGATGTCCTCAAAGTTGTAGATGAATTAAAAGATATTGTTATAAGGGAGTTAAAGAAGTATGAGGAAAAACTAAAAGACCATAGAAGATAGTTGAGAATTTTTCCTATTTTTTCAATTGTTTTTATCTTTTATTTTATTTTTCTATTAAGGCTATTTAATCTTCAAATTTTAAGAGGTGAAGAGTTCAGAAAAAAGTCTTTTAGCAATCATTTTTATATAATAAAGGTTAAGCCTGCAAGAGGAAATATATATGATAGAAATGGTTTTATTATAGCAGGTAATTTAACAAGCACCAAAAATTTCATTATCACGAAGGAAGAAGATATATTAAAGGAATATAAAAGTTATATAGCTTCATTAAATGGCTATTATAGTGATGTTATGGATTATTTTGAGTCTTCAAGTATAATTTCAAGAAGAGATTTACTTAATGATGTTGTTTTTGTTCCCATAACAAACAGAATTTATCCTTATGGTGATTTGACACCCCATTTTGTTGGTTATGTAAATAGTGATGGTATCGGTGTTGAAGGTTTTGAAAAAGTTTTTGATGATAGTTTGAGAGGTCAGGAAGGTGAAATAATAATTCCTGTTGATGCTAAAATGAATATAACTGACAGAAATAAAATTATTTATAACTTTCCAAATAAAGGTAAAGATTATAAACTTACAATAGACATTCAATTATATAAGTTCATAGATAGTCTTTTAGAAAACTATGAAAAAGCTGGTGTTGTAGTTCTTAAAACAAATGGTGAAGTTCTTGCCTTATATTCCAAACCAAAATATAATCCTCAAATGTTTTCAAGAGGATTAACAGAATCAGAATGGAATTATATTAATGATAAGGAATTAGCACCCCTTATGGACAGAACGATATCCGGATTATATCCACCAGGTTCCATAGGGAAAGTTCTTACAACACTACTCTCCATTGAGAGTGGATGGAATTGGAGGAATAGTATGCCTTGTCCAGGGTATGTTGTTTATGGAGGGAATGTTTTTAAAGATTGGACTATTCATTATTACATTTCAAATATTATAGAAGCACTTGAAGTTTCTTGTAATGTTTATTATTATAATCTTGGTAGATTTCTTGGAATAAAAAGAATTGCTGAAACTTATAAAAAGCTTGATATATTTAGAAGAAAATTTACACCTTTTCCTCAAGAAAAAATTTCTTTTGCTCCGGATAGTGAATGGTATATGAAGAATTATAAATTTATTCCTGGTGGTTCAGCATTAAATCTTGCTATTGGTCAAGGTGAATTATTACTTACACCACTTGCTATATCAATGCTTGTAGGAGCAATTGCTAATGATGGAAAAATGCCTTATCCAAAATTTTATTTTGGTCAAATTGTTAAAGATACTTTCAAATTACCATTTTCAGATTCTACTATAAGAATCACTAAATTTGCTATGTTAAATGTTGTAAAGGGTCCAAGGGGAACTGCTGGATATTTAAATTATAAACTTATGGAATATGGATTAAGTGTTAATGTAGCAGGTAAAACAGGTTCCTCTGAAAATCCTCATAGTAAAAAAACCCATTCTTTATTTACGCTTTTTGCTCCATTTGAAAATCCCCAATTTATAATTACTGTTGTTGTTGAAACTGCTGGGCATGGAAGTGATGTCGCTGTCCCAATAGCAACTGAAATTTTGAGATGGTGTTTATTGCATTACTATTATCAACAATAGGTATTCTTGAAATTTGGACTATAAATCCAAGCCTTGCTCAAAAACAAATAATTTTTTTAATATTTTCAATTTTTTTGGGTTATTTTGTTTATTTAAAATTTAAATTCGCATATATTGAATTGTTTTTCTTTCCATTTTTAGCACTAACAATTTTTTTGCTTTTTTTAGTCCATTTTATTGGAAATGGTATAAACAGATGGATTGACTTAAAATTTTTCTATTTTCAACCTTCTGAACTTACAAAGCTATTACTTCCATTTCTATTCTATCTTTATAATCCTTCTGAAAATTTAATTAAGGTTTCAATTATTATCTTTGCTTTATTTTTGCTTATCATTACACAACCAGATTTAGGATTTTCAATTTCAATTTTATTTGTTTCATTTTTCGTATTTCTTTATTCAAATGTTAATAAAAATTTACTCATATTTTTTATTTTTTCAATAATAGCTGTTTTTTCTTCATTTAACATAATTTCTTTTGTTTTAGCATTTACGATTTTACTTTTTGTTTTAATAGTTTCAAAATCAAGGTGGTATTGGTCATTATTAACGATTTTGGTTTTTATTTTTATAAGTATTATAACTCCTATTATTTGGAATAATATGTTAAAGCCTTATCAAAGAACTAGAATAATAGCATTCTTAAATCCTGAAGCCTACAAAAAAAATGAAGCTTATCAAATATATCAATCTCAAATAGCTATTGGTAGTGGTAAAATTTTTGGCAATGGTTATAATAAAGGAACTCAAAAGAAATTTGGTTTTTTGCCAGAGGCTCATACTGATTTTATATTTGCTTCAATATGTGAGGATTTTGGATTTTTAGGAGGATTTATAACATTAACCTTAATTTTTATTTTGATTTTAAGAGGATTACTTATTTTAAATAAAATTGAAGATGAAAGGATAAAAAGATTCGTTTTAACAATTCTATTGTTTTACATTTATTCTTTTATCGTTAATATATCTGTTAATTTGGGAATTATGCCTGCCAAAGGCTATCCATTATTGTTCGTAAGTTATGGAGGAAGTCATTTAGTTTTAGATTACATTTGTCTTTTTTTAATCATGTCAGTAAAGAAGAGCTTACCTTAATTACTTCACAACAATTTTCACATTCTTATTATTAACTTTTAAAATACAAATCCCACTACTTGGCACTTTAAATGAGATTTCATTATTATTTATCCTTCCTCTTATAATCTCCCTTCCAAGAAAGGCTTGTTTTCTTTGTTAAATAATTATTGAATTTATGGGGAATTAGTAGGAAGCGGAAGCACTTTGCCGAAAAATGGTGTATTTATAATGTAATTCATCTCACACTTTTTATCAAGTTTAATTTATGTCTAATTACATTTTTTATAGCATCTATTGAAGAATTTAGAATTTTTCTTGGATCTATTTCGGAAGGATTTTCAAATAAAAACTTTCTAATACCATAAACGAAAGCAATTCTTAAATCAGTATCTATGTTAATTTTTCTTATTCCATATTTAATAGCAATAATGTAATGCTCATCAGGAATACCAACAGCATCTAAAATTTTCCCACCTAAATTATTTATTGAGCTAATATATTCATTATAAACACTTGAAGCACCATGTAAAACAAGAAATGTTTTTGGCAATAATGATTTAATTTCTTTTAATCTTTCAAAATCTAACTTTGGCTCTCCTTTGAATTTATAAGCACCATGACTTGTTCCAATTGAGATAGCAAGTGCATCAACACCTGTTAATTCAACAAATTCCTTTGCTTCTTTTGGATCTGTAAGATAATCAAAACCTTTGAGCTGTCCAATTTCTCCTTCAACTGAAATTCCAATTTTATGACATATATTAACAACTTCTTTTGTGATTTTAACATTATTATCAAAATCTAAATTTGAGCCATCAATCATAACCGAAGAAAAACCCAATCTTATTGCTTTTAAAATAACTTCTAAATTCCTTCCATGGTCTAAATGAATTACAATAGGAAGATTCTTATAATTTCTTTCTATTGTCCATATAAATCCTTTAACAAAATCTTCACCTATGTAATTTAAACCACTTTCACTAATACCAAGAATTAAAGGATAATTTTCCTCATAATGAACTTCTAAAATTGCTTTTAAAAATTCAAGATTATGAAAATTAAATTGAAAAACAACATTATCTTTTAAAACATCGTTAAGGGATACAATCATATAATTGATAATTTTTTACCTATTTTTTCAAAAACTTCAAGAGCAAAATCTAAATCCTCTTTTTTATGAATAGCGGAAATCATAACTCTTAATCTTGCTGTTCCTTTTGGAACTGTTGGATAAACAATTGCCTGAACGAATATATTATTTTCAAATAATTCTTTTGAAAATTGTTGAGCTTTCTTTTCATCACCAACAATAATTGGAGTAATTGGAGTTTTTGTAGTTCCAAGATTAAAGCCCATTTTTTTCAAATTTTCTTGAAAATAATTCTTATTTTCCCAAAGCTTTTTAACAAGCTCATCAGAGCTTTCCATAATTTCAAGTGCAGCTAAATTAGCAGCAACATCTGCCACTGTTAAGGCACTTGAAAATAAAAATGGTCTTGCCTTTTGCTTTAAATATTCTATAAGTCTCTGACTACCTGCTACAAAACCTCCTATAACACCAAAAGCTTTTGAAAGTGTTCCAACCTCAATATCAACTTTATTATGAGCATTAAAGTGATCAACAATTCCTCTTCCATTTCTTCCAAGAACACCCTCACCATGAGCATCATCTATCATCAAAATTGCATTATATTTATTAGCTATTTCTATTAGCTCATTAAGTGGCGCTATATCTCCATCCATTGAAAAAACACCATCACTTACAATTAATTTCCTTCTCTTATTACCATATTGCTTTAATTTATCTTCTAAGTCATTCATATCTAAATGTTTATATCTTACAATCTCAGCCCTACTTAATCTACAACCATCAATTATTGATGCATGATTCAATTCATCTGAAAATATAACATCTTCATTTGAAACAATTGAAGGAATAACTGATAAATTTGCCATAAAACCACTTTGTAATAAAATAACATCTTCAACTTGTTTAAACTTTGACAATTTTTTTTCAAGCTCAATGTGAATAGACATCGTTCCGGAAATTGTTCTAACAGCAGCGGGACCAATTCCATATTTTTTAACATATTCTATTACTTTTTCAACTATTCTTTTATCACTCGCAAAACCCAAATAATTATTTGATGTTAAATTTAAGCACTTTTTACCATCTACAATAAACCAAGAAGAAACTTCACTTTCAATTACTCTTATATTTACATATAAACCTTCATTTTTAAGTCTTTCTAATTCCTCCTCTATAAATTTAAGCTTCATTCTTCACCTACCTTAAATCTTACAAATCTAACAATTTTTATATCAATTCCTGTTTTACTTTCAAGCTCTCTTTTATATTCAAGAACAGTTTTCGTATTATCTTTTATAAATTGTTGATTTAATAAAACCCTTTCAGATAAGAAAGCTTTTAATTTACCTTCAACAATTCTATCTATAACTTTTTCAGGCTTTCCTTCTGCTATTGCCTGCTCTCTATATATATTTTTTTCCCTTTCAATTATGTCAGAAGAAATATCATTTTCAGAAATACTAATTGGATTCATAGCAGCAATTTGCATAGCTATATCTCTTGAGAATTGATATAACTTTTCATCATCTGGCTCTATTTCAACCATACTTGCTAACATATTCCCGGGATGAATATATATTTCAATAAATCCATTTTTTGTCTCAAATATGGAAAATCTTCTTAAAATGATATTTTCTCCAACCTTACTTATAAGAATTTTAATTTCATTTTCAATAGTATCACCACTTGGAAGTTTCAAGCTTTTAAGCTCATCTATGCTTTTTGGTTTATATAACTTAATCGCTTCAAGAATGTTATTTAATAGATTTTTGAAATCGTCAGTAGCAGCTACGAAATCAGTTTCGCAGTTAAGCTCAACTAATATACCAAGCTTTCTATCACTTGATAAATAGCTTGAAATTGAGCCTTGTCTTGCTTCCTTTGTAAGTTTTTTTTCGCTTTTCGCAATACCCATTTTCCTAAGTATTTCAACAGCTTTATCAATATCACCATTAGCTTCAATCAAAGCTTTTTTACAATCCATAAGACCTGCACCTGTTCTTTCTCTTAATTCCTTTAAAAGTTCAGGTTTTATATCTGCCATGACAAGCTAACCTCCCTTCCTTTTTTAATTGCTTCAACTAAAAGTGAAGTTATTAGTGAAACACTTTTTATAGCATCATCATTAGCAGGTATTGGATAGGTTATTAAGTCAGGGTCAGCATTCGTATCACATATTGCTATTATTGGTATTTTAAGTAAATTTGCTTCATGAACAGCCAAACTATCATGAACAGGGTCAACTATATATAAAACATCAGGTAAATTTTCCATATTTCTAACACCACCAAATTTCTTTAATAGTTTTTGATATTCTCTTTGAAATTCTACAATTTCCTTTTTAACATAAACACTTTTGCCCTTATTGTACTCTTCAAATATCCCTTCAATCTCTTTTATTCTAAGAAGTCTTCTTTGAGTAGTTTCAAAATTTGTTAAAAGACCACCAGGCCACCTTTCAACAACATAAAAGGCTTTCGCTTCATTAGCAAAATTCAAAATTGTATCTTTTAGATTTTTCTTCGTACAAACAAAAAGGAAATTTCCATTTCTACTAGCAACTTCATAAGCAAACTTCAACGCTCTATTCATTAGAGGAACAGTTTTTCTTATATCAATAATATGGTATCCGTTTTTCTCCTTGAATATATATTTTGACATTTTAGGATTCCACTTATTTCTCTTATGCCCAAAATGGGCACCAGCTTCTAAAAGCTCCTGAATACTAACGTTTGGTATATTGCCAAGACCTTCTTCTTTTACTTCTTGCATATTTCATCCTCTCCTTTTCTCTTGGATCTCTTGTTAATAAACCAGCTTTTCTTAAAATTTTTCTATAACTTTCAGGATTTAAACTTGCTAATGCCCTAGCAATACCATGACTTACAGCACCTGCCTGACCCGAAATTCCACCACCCTCAACCTTAACTACAATATCATATAAACCAAGAGTGTTAGTTAATTCAAGCGGCTTTAAAATAAGCTTCTGATGGGTTTCATCTTTAAAGTATTCTCCAAGTCTTTTGCCATTTATATATATTTTGCCATTACCCCATTCCTTTAACCTAACTCTCGCAGAAGCAGTTTTCCTAGCACCAGTAGCAAAAATAATTTTTTTATAAGTTCCATCTTTAAATTTTTTAAGCATTATCCTTTCACCTGTATCAAGAAATAGAATTTTATCTCCTGTTTTTAAGACTTTTTCTTTATATACACTTGGAACTTTCATATTTTATAATCCTCCCCTATTTCAAGTTTTTGTGGTTTTTGAGCATGATGTTTATGCTCAGGTCCTATAAAAATTCTCAATCTTGCTAATCTCCTTTTCCTCGTTCTATTTTTAGGAAGCATACCCTTTACCGCAAGATATATAAGTTTTCTTGGGTCTTTCTTATATAAATCAATAGCCTTATATTCTTTTAATCCCCCAAGATAACCAGAATGCCATCTATATACTTTCTTTTCCCATTTCTCACCTGTAAGAGCAATTTTATCAGCATTTACAACTATAACATAATCTCCCATATCCTCAGATGGCGTCCATTCTTTCTTATGTTTTCCCATAAGTATTTTAGCAATTAAACTTGCTAACCTTCCCAAAACTTTACCTTCCGCATCTATAACCCACCATTTCCTCTTTGTTCCATCTATGTTATTAAAAAATGTTGTTTTCATTTAAAAACCTCCTTTTCAATATCTGAAAATTTTAATTTCCTTCCTTCAAGAAGTTCTATTTCATCATCAAAAGAATAAATGCTTCTTTTATCATCTTCAATAACAATAACTTCTCTCTTGCTCAATAAAACCCATATTTGCTTCTTAATCCCAATAGAGCTATAATAATTCATCTTCTCCTCAATATCAATTTCTTCCTTTTCTTTTTCAATCTCTATAACTAAATCAGGTGCTAATTGAAGAATGCTATCAGAAATATCTTTAAGCTTCCTCTTGGATACTAAAACAATATCAGCAGATAATATAAGAAGAGGATTCTTCTTAATTAAAATACCAACTTCACCAACCATTATATTATATTTTCTCTTAAAAATTTTATTCAATTTGTTTGAAACTTCAAAAACCCATATTCCATGTTTTACACTTGCAGCCATAATTTCAACCTCTTTACCATTTAAAACTATTGAATGCTCTGGAATTTCATCAATTTGCTCATAAGTCCAAATTTTCTTTTCCATAGTTTTCATTTTAATACTCCCTTTTAAAAGTTTGAAAATTTTAAAGCATTAGAAATTATATTGTGTGCCTTGTCCAGTAATTCTAAAATATAGATTATTTCTTATTTTTCCCACCCACCCTGAAATCAAGCCTTCGGCTTATAAACTTCGCCCCCTAATAATCCCCCTATGAAATCAATAGTTTTAGAAAATTCTTTATAACTTATTGATTACCAAGAACTTAACATTATTTACTGGACAAAGCATTAGAAATTATATTGTGTGCCTTGTCCAATAATTCTAAAATATAGATTATTTCTTATTTTGCCCGCTCACCTTTAAACTAAGGCTTCGCCTTAAACCCCCGATAAATTCAGTAATTTCATTAAAGCTCTCATAAATTATTGATTTTCAGGAACTTAACATTATTTTCTTAACCTTGCCACCAATTTTAATATCACTTAAAGAGCCTTAAAATTTTTTTTATTATTCCATCTTCTATTTTTGCATTTTTTAAGTAATTTTTTGTGATTTCATAACCTAAGTCAATTAGCTTTCTTGTTTTATTAAAATCAAATATGGACAAATTATAAGGACATTCTAAGGGAATATAATGAATTTTAACTTTTTTATGCTTTGCTAAATGCTCTTGTTCTTCTATTCTTTTTTCAAGAAGATAAGAAATTGAAGCATTTATTATATTTAAAAATTTTAGCATTTTAAAGTCTTCTCTTTTACCTTTAATATGTAAAGCCCATATTTCTTTTGCTCCTTCATCAATTGCAATTTTATATGGTAAATTGCTATAAAATCCTCCATCTATTAATTCCATATTTTTATATTTATACGGGGGGAAGAATGGAATAAGTGCAGTTGAAGAGAGAATAGCATCCAAAATTCTTTCATATTTATTTTTACCAAAAACATATTCTTTTCCTGTTTTAATATCAAGAGCAATAATATAACATTTTAATGTTAATTCCGAAAATGTTCTAACGGGTGAAGTTTTAATAATAAATTGTTTAAGTTTTTCATTTGAAAATAAACTTTCCTTATTTCTTAAAAAATTCATAAGGATAGAAATTCTAATATCTCCAAATATATCTTCTTTTTTTACATTTAACCATATTTTTTCAAGTTCTCTAATACCTTCTAAATTTGGTTTATAGGCAAAATAAACACTATTTAATGAACCGATTGAAACGCCTATTACAAGGTCAAAATTTATATTATTCTCCAATATCGCCTTTAATGCTCCAACTTGAATTGCTCCCTTATTTGAGCCACCACTTAATATAAGAGCTTTCATCTTACCTTATAGTAATACTTTTGCCTATAACCATAATTTGAGCTTAAATCAAATCCATTTAAAATATAAACTTTAATTTTCTCTTTTTGTAACCTCAAAATAGATTCTTTTAAGCTATCTACTGGTGTATAATTCATTTTCAAAACAAAAACGATATTTTCTAATTTATCAACAACAATTTTAGTTTCAGCAGTTCTTAAAATCGGAGGTAAATCTAATATAATAACATCAAATTTATCTTTTAAAAATTTTAAAAATTCATCAAACTTACTATTTGAAAATATTGCTATTGGATCAATAAATGTTAGTCCTCTTGGAACAACAAATAAATTTTCCAAATAGTTATAAACGAAATTTTCATAATTAGTACTTAAAATATCAGATAAGCCTAAATTTTTTGAATTTCCTGTTATTTCTGTAATATCTCCTTTCCTTAAATCACAATCTAAAAGAACAACCTTTTTATTCATCATAGCAATAGTACTCGCTAAATTTAGAGAAATATAACTTTTACCTTCACCTTGAATAGAACTTGTAATTCCAAATAACTTCAAATTATTTAATGAATTTTCTAAAATAACAATTCTGAAACTTTCCAAATATACATGTCCTTCTATAATTTTTTTATAATCTCTATTTTTTAGAATAGTTAAAGGAAGATAGTTTTCATCAGAAATTTCGGGGATAATGTAAGCTTTAATTATACCGAATTTTGATAAGTCACCTAAATTTTTAATAACATCAGTTGTATAGTTTTGAATAATAATTAAGACAATTGATAAAAATAATGAGAATATTACTGAAAATATCAAATTTCTTAACCAATTTCTTCCTTTTATTTCAATATAAGGTTTTTCTGTAAATTCAAGAATTTTAAAATCCGGAACAATTTCCGCTTCTTGAATTTTTATCTCCTCCATTCTTTGTGATAAAATTGTTATTATGTCTTCAATAGCCTTCTTTCTTGAAACTAAACTTATTGCTTCCTTTTCTGTTTCAAATGTTGATGAAAGCTCACTTTTTAATTTCAATTCATTTTTTCTCAATAAATTTAATTGAGATTGTAAATTTTTTATTCTTTCAGTGATTTTTTGCTTTAAATCTTCCCTTAATTTTTTATATGCATTATAAACGGAAATATATTCATAACTACTATTTCCAAATTTAACAAGCAATATATTTAATGTATCTTTAAAAATTAGTAAGTTAGTTATGGCTTTTTGTATAATAGGGTCAGATGTTATGATTTCATTTTCATCATAAGGGTTTTTAAGCCAATCGTTTAAAGATTGAATTTCAAAAACTAAGGATGTTTGTTTCTTCTTTATTTCAAAAAGCTCATTTAAAATAGGATTTTTTGAATCATCTAATGATAAATTATTAGTCATTTGAATTTGTCTTATTTTATAATTTAAATTGTCAAGCTCCAATAAATAATTTTCAATTTGCCTACTAATAAAGTCTTTGCTATTTTTAAACTTTTTCATTTTTTTATTTATGTTGTATTCAAGAATAAAATCCTTAAATTTTTTAGCAATTTCGTTTATGAATGGCTCTGATGAATATAGCGATACAGAAATAATTTTAAGTTGTGATTCACCTATGCCCATTATATTGTTTTGTTTTTTATTTCCAATAATTTCATCAAGAGAATAAGTAGTAATTTTCATATTTGATAAAAAGTTATGGTAAGCATCGTACAAGTTTAAACCTTGCAATTCAACATATCCATTTAATGAGCTTTTTATAAATATATCTCCATTTTCATTTGTTTTTATTCTATATATTTTTTTTGGCTCAATTGGAACATTAACAACAATATCGTAAATTACTAAATTTTTTGGCTCTTTTGAAACAATTTTAAAATTATAGTTATATTTTTTAATAAACCCTTCTATTAAATCTCTGCTTATAATATCTGCTATTAAAATTTGATTATTTTGCTCATCTGACGAATAAGAATATAAATATGGAAGTAAATTTTTACTCTCAGTTTGAATTGGTTCTGAAAATATTCTAATTTCAGAAATATAAATTGTCCATGTTTTTTCAAAAATTGTAAAAATAATTCCTAAAAAAACAAATATAGCTAAGTTTATTAAAAAAATTTTATAATTTTTTGAAATGGTTGTTAGTAAATTCAAAGCTTATTTATTTGCTCCTTTTTCAGAAAGATATATATTAACTAATTGCTCTGCTAAATTTTTTTCTTTTTTAAATATAAAGGATGTTGTGTCATATTTCACAGGCGCTGGAAAGTCAGCAGGAATTTTGAATATATCATCTGTAATTTTAGGATTTTCATCAACTTTTATTGCTTCTACAATAATTTTCTTTCCCGTTTCACTTATAACTTCACTTCCAAGAATAATGTTATTCCATAGGAAAATTCTTATATCTTTTCCTTGAACTTTATAAAATGTCGTTTTTTTGCCAGCAATATCTTTTTTGGTCGGCATTTCCACAATAGCAGCAGCATAAATAAATCCAATTGACATTTCCTTAGCAAATTGGCGCATAAGTGGTCCTAATTTTTGTCTTGTTTTAGGTGATGCGGTATCCCATATTGAAGATAAAACATAGTACATAGCATTAGGTCTTATTGAGCCTTCCCAATCATATTCAGTACAAACTAATTGCTTTATACCTCCAACCTCTTTAACTTCTTTTTTCTGCTTTATACAATAAGGATTTCCAGGAACATATTCCTCCTTTAAAGTATCATAATAATAAATACCCCTATTTTCATCACTTGTATCTTTAACTATCTTATATTCAAGGCACTTACAAGTTGATTTATAATTTACAATTTCAGCAGGTGATATAATTTCAATTCTTTTAAGAGGAACATTTTGGGCTCTTGTTTCTTTACTTCTAAATTGCCAATGACCATAATCTTTAAATATAAGTGTTTCTTTACCTTCTTCCTCACCTGAGTACTTATATTCAATAAATCCCTTTTCAATAGCATAAGGTCTGTAAGCATCTTCAACTTTTGCTTTCGCCCAGTCTATCTTTTCACCTCCGCAAGCTATGAGGAGAGAAAAAATTATAAACTTATAACCTTTCATAATCACCTCCTTCATAAGCTTTTATTTTATTTACTCTCCTTTCGTGTCTTCCTTTAAGAAACTTAGCACTCAAGAAAACGAAAACTATCGTTTTAGCATCTTCATAATTTATAAAGTCTGCTGGCAAAGATAAAACATTAGCATCATTATGCTCTCTTGAAAGTCTGGCAAATGTAGGATTAAAACATAAAGCAGACCTTATACCTTTCACTTTATTAGCAGTTATATTTGTTCCTTGACCTGTTGAGCAAATGAGAATTCCAAAGTCAAATAAACCCTTTGAAACACCTTCTCCAACTTTTATTGAAACATCAGGATAATCAGAAGGCTCTTCTGAGAAAGCACCAAAATCTTCATATTCTACATTAATTTCTTTAAGATAATTTTTAATTATCTCTTTTAGTTTATAACCTCTATGGTCTGAGCCAATAGCAATTTTCATAAAAGATTGTTTAAAATTTTAAAGCATTAACAAAAAATTAGCAAAGGTGCTTTGTAGTACTTATAGAATTTAGTTAGAGAAGTTATGCTTTGTCCAATAAATAGTATTAAGTGATTGGTAATCAATAACTTATGAAAATTTTAAAAAATTATAGTTTTTATTGGGGGTTCATTTAAGGGGGCGAAGCCCCCAAGTCAAAAAATGGGATTTTTTAAAGCCGAAGGCTTGATTTTAGGGTGGGTGGGAAAACAAAGAAATAATCTATATTTCAGAATTATTGGATAATGCAATTTATTACTCCTTTAAAATTTCAAAATGTTCATTATGCTCCCATCTTTTATAGAAATTAAACCCCTGGACATAAAAGAAAAAACACTAAAAAATGGTCTGAAAGTCTATGTGATTGAAGAGCATTCATCACCTGTTGTTAGTGTTCAAGTTTGGTATAAAGTTGGCTCAAAAAATGAAGTTGTTGGAATTACTGGCTCTGCTCATTTGTTAGAACATATGATGTTTAGAGGAACAAAGGAGATTAAAGATTTTTCTCAAATTATTGATGAACTTGGTGGTATGGATAATGCTTTTACAAGTTTTGATGAAACTGCTTATTGGTGTGAAATTCCATCAAGTGCTGTTGAAAAAGTTCTTTATATGGAAGCAGATAGAATGAGAAATATAACATTTGATGGCTTTGATGAAGAGAGGAATGTTGTAATTGAAGAAAGGAGATGGAGAACAGAAAATGACCAAAGAGGTGCATTATGGGAAGCGTTATTCTCAACAATTTTTTGGGCTCATCCATATAGAAATCCCGTTATAGGTTGGAGAAGTGATTTAGAAAATGTTAATTTAGAGAGAGTTAAACAATTTTATGAAACATATTATGCTCCAAATAATGCTTATTTAATAGTTGTTGGTGATGTTAAGGCAGAAGAAGTTTTTAAAATTGCTGAAAAGTATTTTGGGAAATATGAAAGTAAGGAAATTCCTAAATTTTATACAACTGAGCCTAAGCAAAGAGGACCAAGAAGAACTGAAATTAAAAAAGAAGGTTTCGCAACATATATAGCATTAGCATATAGAGTTCCAAAAGCTAGTAGTGAGTACTCACCAGCAGTTTCATTACTTGCTGATATTCTTGGAGGTGGGAAAACATCAAAATTATATAAATCCATCGTTTATAATAAACAATTAGCAAGCTCAATTAGTGCTTTTTATTATGGACTGAAAGATGAGGGTTTATTAATTATTTTTGCTACATTACAACAAGGAAAAGATATAAATGAGCTTGAAAAGGCTATAAATGAAGAAATTGAAAATTTAAGAAAAAATAAAGTTAGTGATGAGGAATTAATAAGGGCAAAAAATAGTCAATTGGCTGACTTAATATATTCAAGAGAATCAGTTGTTAGGCTTGGCTTTCAACTTGGAGACGCACTAATAAACACTGAAAATCCAAATTATATAAATGAATATCCAAAACTAATCCAAAAAGTTAGCAAACAAGATATTGAGAAAATTATAAATGAATATATAAATGATGATAATAAAACAACAGTTATTGTTCATCCAATACCACCATCTGATATTCAAGCTTATATAGAAGGACTTAAAAAAGCAAGTGAAATAAGGAGGTAAAAAATGAATTTGATTTTAATTATGGAGGTGAAAATGATGGATAATGTAAAAGAGAAGGTTCTTTCAAATGGATTAAATGTTATAGCGGTTCAAAAAAAGAAACTACCAATTTTTCAATTAAGTTTGGTTATAAATGCTGGCTCAGTTGATGACCCAAAAGGTAAAGAAGGATTAGCAAATTTAACTGCCAATTTAATTGATGAAGGAACAAAAAAATATAATGCTATTGAAATAGCTGAAAAATTTGAAGAGCTTGGAACTAATTTATCAATTTCAGTAGATGATTGGACAACTAATATAAGTATAAAATCTTTAACGCAAAATGCCGAAAAATCATTAGAATTATTAAGTGATATTATTTTAAATCCAACATTTCCAAATGAAGAATTTGAAAAGGTTAAAAAAAGAACAATAAGTAATATCATCTCTCAAAAAAGTGACCCAAATTATGTTTCAAGTATTTTGCTTTCACAACTTTTATATAAAGACCATCCCTTATCACATCCAACAGAAGGTTATGAAAATTCTCTATTAAATATAAAAAAAGAAGATGTTATTGAATTTTACAATAGTTTTTATGTACCAAACAATTCAACATTAATTGTTGTTTCAGATTTGGATGTAAATAAATCAATTGAGCTTATTGAAAAGTTCTTTTCAAAGTGGCAAAAAAAGAATTTAAATAGAAATCCAATTAGTGATATTATTTATCCAAAGGGTAAAGAAGTTTATATTTATCACTTTCCTGGGATAAATCAAGCATTTGTATTTCTTGGTTCAAAAGGAATAAGTAGGGATAACAAAAATTTTAATAAATTTAGAGTTGTTAATTATATTCTTGGTGGTTCTGGATTTTCTTCAAGAATTGTAAAAACAATTAGAGTAAAATATGGTTATGCTTATTGGGCTTATAGTCGTATAGATGGGGGGTATAAGAGAGATAATAAAACTTTTGAAGGTTCATTTATAGCAGGATTTTCAACAAAAGTTGAAAGTGGTAATCATGCTATTGAATTATTATTAGATGAAATAAATAAAGCAATAAATGAAGGATTTAAAGAAGATGAATTAAAATCTGCTAAAAGTTATTATGAAGGCTCAATAGCAAGACAAGGTCAAACTTACTCACAAGTAGCAAACATTATATTTAATGCGAAATTGTGGAACTTACCCTATGATTATTGGATAAAAGATATTGAAGAAATTAAAAAATTGAATTTAAATGAAGTTAATGAAACTGCCAAAAAATTCCTTCCAAGAGATTATGTTATATTAGTTTTAGCAGACACGAGTCAATTTAAATTTAATTTAAAAGGTTTTGATAAGGTTGAAATAAGGGATTTTAAATTAAATGAAAATTAATGCTAAACTTAATTTTTTCTCAAATTTTAAGTGGAATTGTTGTAGATGAATTAACAAGAGATGGTATTCCTTATTGTGCGGTTGAAATAGAAAATTTTTATGGAACTTATTGTGATGAAAAGGGTTTTTTCCAAATAAAATTAAAAGAAGGAAAATATAAACTAAAAATTTCTGCACTTGGTTATGAAGAATACGAAAAGGAAATTGAATTAAAAGGGAATATTCAAATTAAAGTTTATTTAAAGCCTGTTGGTATAAAGTTATCTGAAATTATCGTTAGTTCTAAAAAAGAAACATTTAAAAGAGATTTTTCAATAAATACTATTCAAAATATAGATAAATATAAAACACTTCCAAGTCCATTTGAAAAAGACTTAATGCGTGTTATTCAAATACAAAGTGGTGTTATTTTTGTAAATGATTTTTCAGGTAGATTTTCTGTAAGAGGCTCTGCTCCATTTGAAAATTTGACAATTTTAGATGGTATATTCCTATATAATCCTTATCATCTTGGAAGCTTTGTATCTATTTTTGATTTAGATATTTTAAGCTCTTTTCAATTTTTAAAGGGTGGATATAGTGCTAAATATGGAAATGCTACTGGCTCAATAATTGATGCTAAAATAAGGGAAGGAAATTATAATGAATATAAAACAATTTCAGTTATAAGTCCAATTACTACGAAATTTTTATTTGAAGGTCCATTTAGTAAATATAGTTCTTTTATAATGAGTTTTAGAAGGACATTCATTAAAGAATTTGCCAAATTATTTGATTTTGATATTCCTTATGGATTTTACGACATTGCAGGAAAAATTTCATATAATTTTTCTGACATAACGAATTTAAGTCTTTCTTATATAAATAGTGAAGATAATTTAGAATTTTTGAATTTAGTTAGCTCAAATTGGGGAAATAGAGGATTAGGTTTAAATTATAAGACATTTTGGAATAATTATCTTTTAAATAGTTATTTATCTTACTCGCAAAATTTTATAGATTTTGGATTGTTTTCAGGTGCTTTTAGTGTTGAAAATAGATTTTCTATTATTTCAAGCAGAATTGATTTTCAGTATATTCAAAACTTATGGAATTTTAATTTCGGATTTGATTTTGCTTATATTAGCGGATATTATAGAAGCAATATATTTGGCATTAAAATAAATAGAGAAGGAAGCCCAACAATATCATCATTTTTTATTGATGTTAAAAGGGAGTTTAATAAATTTACTATGAACATCGGTAGTAGATTTAATTATTATAGATTAACGGGTTATTATTTTAAAGAGGATTTTTCATTTGAGCCAAGATTTCAAATGAAGTACTTTTTAAGTGATGTTTATGCTATTAAAAGTGCTATTGGTCTTTATAATCAATATGCTATTGGATTTTCTACAAATAATCTTCAAATATCTTCATTTTACTTTTGGGTTCCAATTTTTGAAGATTTAAAACCTATTAGAACACCACATATAATTTTTGGTTTTGAAGGTATTCCAAAATTTGGAAATTTTGAAATTGCAGCATTTATTAAGCCTTATTTAAATAGTGTTGAGCTTAACCCATATAGGACAGATATTAACAATATAGATAAAGAATTGCTCAAAAATTCAAAAGCATTATCTTATGGTTTGGATTTATGGTTTGAAAATAAAAACTTTGAATTTTCTTGGACATTAAGCTTTTCTTATAGTAAGCTTGAAAGTGAAACATTATGGTATAGAACAAGTTATGATAGAAGGCATGTTTTAAATGTTGTTTTAAAAAGAAATTTATTTAAGGGTAATTTGGGAATTAAATTAACTTATGCAAGTGGCTCACCTTATACTGATATTATAGCAAGATACTTAGTTGGCAGTGTTTATCCTGATGGTGGTCTTGAATTTCCATTTTGGTATGAAATTTATAGTCCAAGAAATAAATTAACACTTCCTGATTATAAAAGAATTGATATTTACTATGAAGGAAAATTTAAATCTGTTGAATATGGATTTGGCATTATAAATGTTTTCAATTTTAAGAATTTATTTATAAGCTTTTACGATTATTCCAAAAATCCACCAATTAAAGAGGAAATTTATCAGCTTCCAATTTTACCATATTTCTCAATTAGAATAATATTTTAATCAATAAGTTATGAAAATTTTAAAAAATTATAGTTTTTATTGGGGGTTTATTTAAGGAGGCGAAAGTTTTAAGCCATAGGCTTAATTTCAGGGTGGGTGGGAAAATTAAGAAATAATCTATATTTCAAAATTATTGGGCAACGCATATTTTAAAAGTAATATCTTTTTCTTTTTATATAACTTCTTCTAAATGGCAAATAAAATAATGCAGTTATTAAGCCTGCAACAAAACCCCCAATATGTGCCCAAAAAGCAATTCCTGTGCTTATATTTAATAATGTTGAAAATGTCCCTTGAATAAATTGATTTAAAAACCATATACCAAGATAAATAAGGGCAGGAATTTCTGCTAATCCAATATATAAAAATGGTATAAAAACAAATGATAAAATTCTTGATGTTGGGAAAAATATAAAATATGCTCCAAGAACACCGCTTATTGCACCACTTGCTCCAATCATAGGAACATTTGAATTTGGATAAAAGAATGCTTGAAGAAGTGCTGCACATATTCCCCAAAAAATATAAAAAATAAGAAATCTCAAATGTCCCAAAACATCTTCAACATTATCCCCAAAAATAAATAAAAATAACATATTTGAAAATATATGAAAAAAACCACCATGCAAGAACATAGCAGTTATTATATTTAGGAAATTAAAATTGGAAGGAATAAAACCATATTTATAAATGAATTCTTCGGGGTTTGGATAGATGAAATAATGATAAATATAAACACCACTATTTATTAGAATAATCAAGTAGCTAACAATTGGAAATGAATAAGATTTTATTTCATCTTTTAATGGAAACATTTAAATTTTTTAACCTCCTCTCAATATCTTCAACTATAAGTTGAGCTATTTTTAATGCTTTTAGTCCATCTTCTCCACTAACTTTTGGTTTTCTATTTTCAATAATTGAATTTATGAACTCTTGAACTTCAATTTTCAAAGGCTCTAAATTTTCATCAACATCTAAAAAATAAGGTAAAATAGCATCTTCTTCTTTAACAATCATATAACTTTCTTTTGATAATAAGTTTATTGAAATATATCTATCGTTTTGAAAAATTCTAATCTCCCTAACTTTTTTTAAAGAAACTCTACTAACTGTTAGACTAATTACAGCTGAATTTTTAAACTCTACTCTTGCACTTGCAATATCAATTTTATCTGTTAAAACAGGTGCTCCAACTGCATGGACAAAAATAGGCTCACTTTTTATGTAATTTAAAGCAATATCCAAATCATGTATCATTAAATCTTTTATCACATCAACATCTGTTCCTCTTGGATTAAATGGTGCTATTCTAAGTGTTTCAATATAAAAAGGCTCTTTTATAAATTTTTCGGAAGCTAATATAGCGGGATTAAATCTTTCAATATGTCCAACCATAAGTTTTAATTTTTTTTCATTTGATAAATTTACTAATTCTTCCCCTTGCTCAATTGTCTCGCTAATTGGTTTTTCTATAAATAAATGTTTATTTTTATTTAAAACTTTTATGCCTACTCTATAATGATGTTTTGTTGGAACAGCACAAATAACAGCATCAACATTATCTATTAGCTCTTCTTCACTTTCAAATGCCTTTACTTTATAAGCATTCGCTATTTTAATTTTTCTTTCATTGTCAATATCATAAACACCTACAAAATCAACATTTTTGATTTCAGATAAAACTCTTGCATGTAATGAGCCTAAATATCCCACACCAATAATTCCAATTCTTATTTTATCTATCAACATCCCCAAATACTGGATCTAAACTTCCAAGTATTGCTATTACATCAGGAATTTTTACATTTTTAACAAGATATGGAAGAACTGAAAGGTTTGAAAATGATGGTGATCTAAGTTTTAGTCTATAAGGTTTTGTAGTGTTATCTGAAACAATAAATGCTCCCATTTCACCTCTTGGTGATTCAACCCTCGCATAAACTTCAACATTTTCAGGTGGTTTAAAAGCGACAGGTGCTTTAAGTGGAGGTCTTGAGCTTATTGGACCAGATGGAATACCATCTATAATTTGTCTAATAATTTTAACACTTTCTATAACTTCAAGCCCTCTTACCATCCATCTACTATAACAATCGCAACCATTTTGAGTTATTACTTTAAAATCTAATTCTCCATAAGCATCATAAGGTTCAGCTTTTCTAACATCATAAGCAACTCCACTTCCTCTTAAAACTGGACCTGAGCAACCATAAAGTTTAGCAATTTCAGGTGGTAAAATACCTACACCAATAGTTCTTGCTCTAAATGTTGGATTTTTTTCTACAAGTGGAATTAATTCATCATATATGAATTTTTCTGAAAATTCACAAAACTTTTTAGCTTTATTTATCCATTCGGAAGATGGTATATCATATCTGACACCACCAATTTGAACAGCATTTAAGTGAAATCTTGTTCCAGTAAATTCTTCCATTAAAGCAAGTCCGAATTCTCTTATCCTAAATGCTCTCATAAATACACTTGTTCCTCCTCCAAGTGCCCCTCCTAAATCAAGACCATAAGTTCCAATAGCAATCATATGTGATGTTATCCTTGATATTTCAGCAAGTAGTGTTCTAATATATTTTGCTCTTCTTGGAACTTCAACATTTCCAACTTTTTCAAGTGCTAAAACAAAGCATAAAGCATTACTAATTGGTGATAAATAATCATTTCTTTCAAGTATTGGAGGAATTTGAACATAATTTAAACTTTCGCATAATTTTTCAACTCCTCTATGTAAAAATCCAATATCGGGCTTACAATCAATAATGTTTTCTCCTGAAATTGTAAGAATTAATCTCAAAACGCCATGTGTTGAAGGATGCTGAGGTCCCATATTCAAAATTAACTTATCGCCCTCAAAGTATTCTACTTCAAAAATTTGAGACATATTGAAAGTTTAAAGCTTAATCTTTATTTTTTATGTATTGTTCAGTAATTCTGAAATATAGATTATTTCTTTATTTCCCCATCCATCCTGAAAATAAGCCTTCGGCTTAAAAATACCCATTTTTTGACTTCGTAAGGCATTTTCCGTTATTCACTCGAAGCTCTTTATTTCTCGTTAGCTTTTGTCTCAAAGAGCAGAATTATTGTAAGTGAATTTGAAGGTGCTTATCATCGAATATCCTCATTTAAATCAAAACCATATTTAGACAATTTTTTCTCATAGGTCTTGCGAAAGAAATAATCGTATATCTTTTTTCTAAATTGGAAGATATTTAAACTGATTCCAAGGAATTGGAGAATTGAAAGAAAAGCGGCAACAAAATAAATAAATTTCAGAAATATAGATAGTTTTTTAAAAAGCATGATATATATTAGTATCAAAATTATTGGCAATAAAATAGAAGCAAAAAAAACTAGTCTTGTTTTCTTATTAGCCTCCTTAATTGATTCCTCTTTAATAACCCTCTTGATATTTTCAATCCTATTTATATAACTTGAAACTTCTTCATTATATTTATTTGATAATTCTCTATCAAGTTTTTCTCTGATTTCTTCAATTACTTTTTGAACTTCTTCATTGATTTTTTCTTTAATTTTTAATCTACCCTTTTGTATATTCTCCATAATAAACTCCCTATTAACTTTCTCGGGATCGTCTATTAGAGCCAGTTCTTTTTCAAATTCCTCGTGATAAAGCAAAGTAGCTATGTCTTCCTCCGATATTTCGCCTTTTTCTTTTAAGCTTAATAGGTTATCGTAAAATCTATTCCAAACTTTATTATCTATTAGTTTTTCAGAATAAATAGAAATGATAGATTCCAAAGGGATTTCTTTCACAGTTGTAGGATTTTTTAACCATAACAGAGTAGTAAAAAACCTATCTGATATAACTTCGCTGACACTATGTTTATTTATATGCCCAAACTCTACATAATTAAATTTTGCTAGCTTTAAATCAGAAGATAAGAATAAAGCAACACAATCCTCTATTTCACGCTTATATGTTTTCCTCTTTTCCCTTATTTTGTAAATAGCACAAATATCATGCTTTTGACTTAGTAGGGGTTGATCAGGTTTATATTGCTCTATCTTTGAGTATATTTCCCTGTCAGGAGGCTCCCACCTTTCAAGATCTACTTCTGTGTATTGAATCGTAATCCCTAATTCTTGAATTTTATTCTCTATCTTAGAAAGAAATTCAATGCAATCCTCTTTACTCCAACCTCTTGTTTTCAAGCTACTATATATGGAATTAACCCTTATACCTGAGAAATATCTATATTTTTCACTATTTATATATCCTTTCAAGACTCTTATCATTTCATCAATAGTAAAATCAAAAACCTTAAGTTTAAATTTGCTATTTGTTTTTAGCAAAGTGAATAGTTCTCTTGCAGGTTTGGATATATGCGGATAATGTAGTTCCATTATGCTGAATATAAAATTCGTATCAAAAAATACTTCCAAGTTATTAAATTTTTTATTAATTGAAGACATATCCTCCTTGTTTAAAATTGTGGAAATTATAGAACCATAATATATTTTTTCTAAAACTTTAAATTGAAGAGGTTTTCTGTCTTTGGCTATTTTAAAGTAATCTACCATATAGAATATGTCTTTATTGCTTTCTTCTTCCATTTTCTTATCAAACAAACTATCGGATAAACTAGGATTAAAAAATAATAATAAAGGAACTTGCGACTTTTTTATAAATGAAAATAGTAATTCCTTAATTTGACCAGATGTTAGACTTTTATTAAATTTTTCATTAATATAATTCCTAATATCTTCAAACAAAGAATTAAGTTCTCTCTCTACATCTCCCTGCCTACGTTTTATATCTAAAATAACCCTTTTCCCCTTCTCTTCCAAATAGTAGTTTCCTCTTTCCTCCTTAATGTATCCGGATTTCTTCGCTCTCTTTACTATTGTCCTAAGTGCATGCTCCGGAACTAACAAACCAAATTCTTCTTTCAAATTTTTAATTAAAATATCAATATTACACCCATTTTGTTCTGGTGGGAAAGAATAAAGCAGAAAAGGAACAAAAATATCTATATAATCTCTACCCTCACTATATAAACTCTTTATTAATGAATAAGTAACTAGTATTTTACTCATAGTTTTAAAATTTTAAAGCCTTTCAAATAATGTAAATAAAGTTCCATAAGAAACTGGATAACTCACTTATATACGTAGGGTTAATATATTTTCAAAAGCTCTATGTTTTAAATAATTTATATAGTTTTCAAAATCATCTTTTAAATTTTTTGGTAGTAGTTCTTGAAATCTATTTAGATAATTTAGGGCAAAATTTACTGAATTTTCCATAGCTCCACTTGTAATAATTTTTTCCTTTAAATAATTAAAGTCATTCAAAAACATTAAAACATTATTGTCAAATTTATAAAGATAAATTAAAGGCAGTGTAATTTTGCCTTTTTTTATATCATCAAAGAAATCTTCACAATCATCAATTATTTGATAAGCTATTCCAAGAAGTTTCCCTAATTCTCTAAAATGAGCAACATCTTCATTTATAATAATAGCTGAACTTGAAAAGGCATATTCAAATAATGAAGCGGTTTTATTTGAAATAATCTCAATATAGTTTTCTTCTTTTAACTTCTCATCTATTGAAATTAATTCCTCTTTTAATTCACCTTTAACCATATTTTTTGAAGTTTTTATAAATTCATCAATAATTTGAAAATTTTGAAATTTATTAGCAAATTCAAGTGATTTGATGAAAACATAATCACCACTCAAAACTGCGACAGAATTTCCATAAAATTTATTTAGTGTAGGATATTCTCTTCTGAATTCTTCATTATCAATAATATCATCGTGAATTAAGGATGAAGCATGTAATAACTCTATTGAAATTGCTATGTTTAATGACATTTCATTTAAAAAATTATAGTTTTTTAAAATAATCATAAAAGAAAGCGCCCTTAATCGTTTTCCTCTTGTAATAAAGTCAGGAATTAAAACCTTTTCCTCAAATACTTGTTTTATTTTATTTTCTAATAGTTTTAAATAGCTTTTATACTTTTCTTTTATTTCATTTAGGAAATTTTCACTCTTCTTCAAGTTCAGTTAGCTCTTTTAATTTGGAAAGTTCCTTATTTAATATATCACCAAGATTTACTCTTGCTGGTTCTTTCGTTTCTTTTAGCTTCTTCTTTAATTCTTCTTGTTTTTGTTTTTCAATTATTCTATAATACTGCCTTTCTGAAAGTAAAATTCTTTTTCTTTCAGGCTCAACTTTTAAGACTGCTAAATTCAATTCTTCACCAACATTATAAACTTCTTTTGGATTTCCTTTTCTTTGGAGATAACCTATTGGAACAAAACCTTCAATTCCATCATAAACATCCACAATAATTCCCTTATCAGTAATTTTTGAAATAGGTGCTTTTAAAATTGTATCTGGTTTTAATGTTTCTGAAATTTGTGGCCATGGATTTGGTGTTAAATCTTTTAAGCTTAATTCTATTATTCTTTGTTTTTTATCAATTTCTTTAACTAATGCTTTTATTCTTTGTCCTTTTCTTAAAAATTCAGAAGGAGATTTAATTTTTTTTGTCCAAGACATATTACTAACATGAATATAACCATATATTTCAGGTTCTATTTCAACAAAAGCACCATTTAAATTAAAATCTATAACCTTACCTTTTACTATTGAGCCAATTGGATATTTTTCCTCAATAATAGCCCATGGATCAGGTTGAGTTTGTTTCATACCAAGAGATATTCTTTCTCTTTCAACATCAACATTTAAAACTACTAATTCAACTTCTTGCCCAACACTTACCATTTCTGATGGATGGGAAGGTGGTTTGCCCCATCTCATCTCAGAAATATGAACAAGACCATCAATACCAGGCTCAAGCTCAACAAAAAATCCAAAATCAAGAATTTTCTTAACTTTACCTTTCACCCTACTTCCAATAGGATATTTTTGAGCAACAATTTGCCAAGGATGTGGTTGAAGTCGTTTTATTGAAAGTGTTATCTTTCTACTATCTTTATCAATATCAATAACTTGAACCTTAACTTTATCACCAACTTTATATAAATCCTCTATCCTATTAACCCTATGCCATGAAATTTCTGAAATATGAACTAAACCTTCAATACCTTCAAGATTTACAAATAATCCAAATTCTGCTATATTACTGATTGTTCCTTCAAGAATATCTCCTACTTTAATTTCGTTAAGTTTTTGCCTAGCGAGTTCTTCTTCTTCCTCCAAAACTTCAAGTCTTGAAACTATTAGATTTTTCTTTTGTGGATTTAATTTTATAATTTTTACAGGGAGAACTTTTCCTACAAATGTATTGAAATTCCTTATTTTCTTTCTGTCAATTTGACTTCCAGGTAAAAATGCTTCAACACCAAAAACATCAACCATTAATCCACCTTTTACAACTCTTAAAACCTTAGCATAAATAGTTTCATTATTTTCATAAGCATTTTTTATTTTTTCCCAATTTAAAACGAAATCTGCTTTTTGCTTTGATAACTTTATTCCTTCTTTACTATCTACTTTTTCTATATAGACAGTTATTTCATCACCAACTTTATATTCATTAGCTTTCAGCTCTTCAATTTTCAGGATTCCTTCTGCCTTTCCTCCTATATCCACAAAAACCTCTTTTGGTGTGATTTTTATTATTTTACCCTTTACAACTTCACCTTCTTTTAGAGCCTCCTCTTTCACCTGTTTATTTATCAATTCTAAAAATTCACTATCATTCATTTCAATCATACCCTTCACCTCCGAAAGTTTTTTTGAAGTTTGAAATTTTAAAGCATATTATATTATATTTGTGCTTCCATCTAAGGAAATAATGATATTGTCTATAAGTCTTGTCTTACCAAAGAATACTGCTAATGCTATTAAAACTTCTCCTTCAAGGATTTCTAAGGGTTTTAATTCTTTTGTATCTACAATTTGTATATATTGAATTTTAGAAAGTGGAGCATTTTCGGTTATGAATTTTTCCATTTCTGAAATGATTTTTTGGGATTTTCTTTCACCATCTTCTATTAATTTTTTGGCAAGCATTAAGGATTTATATAGAACACTTGCTTGTTTTCTTTCTTCATCATTTAAATAAACATTTCTTGAAGACATAGCAAGTCCATCATTTTCTCTAATTGTTTGACCTGGTATAATTTGAATATCTAAATTTAAATCTCTTACCATTCGTTTTATTATAAAATACTGCTGAGCATCTTTTAATCCAAATACTGCTAAATGAGGTTTTACTATATTAAAAAGTTTTAAAACTACTGTTGCTACACCTCTGAAATGCCCAGGTCTAAATTTACCACACAATTCTTGGTCTAAATTTTTAACTTCAACAAATGTTGAAAAATTTTCAGGATACATTTCTTTTTCATCAGGGACAAATACAATATCAACATTTTCTTTTTCACAAAGTTTTAAATCTCTTTCAAGGTCTCTTGGATATTCTTTAAAATCTTCATTCGGTCCAAATTGTAATGGATTAACAAATATTGAAACTACTAATATATGTGATTTTTTTCTCGCTATTCTAAATAATGATAAATGTCCTTCATGTAAATAACCCATTGTTGGAACAAATCCTATTGTTTTTCCTTCATTTCTATACTTTTCAGATAAGTCCATCATTTCACCTATTCTTCTAATCACTTTCATAGTTTGATAATTTTAAAGTGAAATAAATTAAGTTATGAAAAATTTTTAAATCTATTGATTTGATGGGAGATTAAAGGAGGGCGAAGTTTTAAACCGAAGGCTTATTAAATGCTTTGTCCAATAAATAATGTTAAGTGATTGATAATCAGCAAATTATCAAAATTTTAGGGAAATTATTTATTTTGCGGGGGAATTTAAGGGGGGCGAAGCCCCCCAAGGCATAAAAATGGGTATTTTAAAGCCGAAGGCTTATTTTTGGGTGGGCGGGCAAAATATAAAAAAATAAATAATTTCAGAATTATTGGACAAGACACCTATTAAATCAATTCTGCTTTGTCCAGTAAGTAATGTTAAGTCCTTGATAATCAATAAGTTATGAAAATTTTTGGAGAATATAGCTTTTATTGGGGGGTTTTGTTAGGGGGCTTTCGCCCCCTTGCCGAAAAATGGGCATTTTTAAGCCGTTAGACAAGGCAAATCAATTCTGCTTTAAAATTTAAAAACTTTTATGAGAACCTTTTATATTAAGACATTTGGTTGTCAGATGAATGAGCTTGATAGTGAGCTTATAAGACAAAAATTATTAAGTGAAGGATATATTGAAGTTGAAAATGAAAAAAATGCTGAAATCATTTTAATAAATACTTGCTCTGTTAGGAAAAAGGCGGAAGAAAAAGCTATTCATTATTCAAGAGAAATGAAAAACAAAAAGAAAACTATTGTAATGCTTGGTTGTTTAGCACAACATAAAGGAGAAGAATTATTAAAAATCGCCAAAGCTGATATTGTAATTGGAACAAAAAGCTATGAAAAAATTATTGATATTTTATTAGATTTTGAAAGAAAGCAAACAAAAAGAGCAATATGTGAAGATTTAGGGATATTTCAACTTAAAAGTAGGAAAGTTAAAGAAGGTGAGTTTTCAGCTTATGTAAATATTCAGCATGGATGTGATAATTTTTGCACTTTCTGTATAGTTCCTTATACAAGAGGAAGAGAAGTTTCAAGAAAAGCAACTGATATATTAGAGGAAATAAAACAACTTGAAGAACAAGGAATTGTTGAAATTATATTACTTGGTCAAAATGTAGATTCCTATTTTGATGGAAAATATGACTTTTCAGACTTATTAAAGCTAATTGAAGATGAAACAAAATATATAAGAAGAATAAAATTTACAAGTCCAAATCCAAGAGATATGACTATGAAGGTAATTAAAACGATTGCTCAATCTGAAAAAATTGTTAGATGGATTCACTTACCACTTCAAGCAGGTTCTAATAGAATTCTCAAAAAAATGAACAGAGGATATACAAAAGAAGAATACATTTATCAAGCTTTAACAATAAGAGATATTATTAAAGATGTTAGCATTACAACGGACATTATAGTAGGATTTCCATCTGAAACGGAAGAAGATTTTGAAGAAACATTAGAAGTAGTAAGAATACTAAAATATGATGGTGCTTATATGTTTAAATATTCACCAAGAGAAGGAACGCCTGCAAGTTTATTTAAAGAACAAATTGATAATGAAACGAAAGGCAGAAGATTAAGAAAACTTATAGATGAAGTTAATAAAGCCATTTCTGAAAGAAGAAAACTAATGATTAACAAAGAATATGAAGTTTTAGTTGAAGGTTATAGCTCAAAAGATTTAGGTTATAGCTTAGGTAAAACATTTAATAATATATCAGTTCTAATTAAAGGATTTTTCAAGCCTGGAACATTTTTAAGAGGAATAGTTAAGGAGATAAAAGGGCATACACCAATTATTGAAATTAGAAATTGAAGTCCATCGTTGAAGTCTTATTAAAAAGAAAAATGGTTTATAAAGTTCTAAAAGCAATTTATGAGCTTAATAATGAAGGCAAAATGTCAGTAGGTGTTAGACAACTTGGAGAAAAACTTGGATATAGAAATTTGATTTCAAAAATTTTAAAATATCTTCAAAATGAGGGACTAATTGAAATAGTAAGTGAGAGGGTTAATAGCAAGAGAAAACCAAGAAAAGTTGCCTATTTAACTAAAAAGGGTGAAATTTTATTAAAAGAGGTTAAAAAAAGAAAAATTTTTATTATAAAGCAAAAGTTAAAAAATATCAAAAAGGAAATTGATTATTTGTAGATTATTGAGTTAATTTTTTAAAATCTTGGTCTTTACCAAAAACTAAAATTCTAACTACCTTACAACTAAAACTGAGCAGTGGGCATTATCTACGACTTTATCAACAGTTGCTCCAAGTATCCTTTTTAAATAAGAATGTTTTTTCGTTCCAAGAACAATTAAGTCAATGTTTAAGGTTTCTGCTACTTTTATTATAATATCAGAAGGTTTTCCAAATTCCAATAAAATTTCATAATCCAAATTTTTTAATTTCATTTTTTCCTCTGCTTTTTGTAGGATTTTAGAATAGAATTTTTTGGCTTGGGTTTTTGCTTCTTCAACTTCATCAATTGTTTGTATGTATTCTGGTATTCTTCCTACGGTTAGAACATAAATTTTTGATTGAAACTTTTGAGCTAATTCAATAGCCTTTTCAAAAGCGTTTTCTGAACTTTCCGAGCCATCATAACCTACAAGGATTTTCCTAAACATATTTCACCTCCTTATTTTAAATCTTCTTAAAGCTTTTTCATGTTTATATATAGGCTTAAAGAAACTATTAGCAATCATTGTTGGAATAATAGCTGTTAAAATTACACTTACAACTAAAATTGAATATTGCTCTTTATTTATAATACCATTTTGCAATCCAAAAAGTGCTGAAATTGTTCCAAATGTTAAACCTGTACTCATCATTAAAGTAGTATAAGCATTTATTCTTGGTGTAAATCTAAACAAATAACCAAGAGGGAAAATGCCTAAGAATTTAGCAATAACTTTTGATAATGAAAATGTAATTACAAGAATTATTGAAGAAATAACAATTTTTAAATCAACTAAACTACCTGCCTTTAAAAAGTAAAATGGTGTTAAAATTGAAATTGTTGTTGCCCTCATTCTCCTTACTAATTCTTTGTTTTTCATAAACTGATTTGCCAAAACTGCCCCTATTATATAAGCAGGCAAAACTGCTTCTAAATGTCCCTTTACTGCTAAAAGCCCGAGTAATGAAACAATAAAAAAGATAAATTTTACTTCTGGCTCTGATGGGTGATTTTTAACCCATTTGAAAAAAGCACTTGAAATAAATGGAGTAATAGCTATTAAAATAATCATAAGAATTGAAGATATATAGAACCATAAATTAAATTTCGTAAAAATAAGACCTAATGCTATGACTGTTCCTAAATCATTTACAAAACATGCAGCAAGAATAACTTTACCAAGATTTGTTTCGTTTAAACCACTTTCAATCATTACTGCATAAACAACAGCAACCGAAGTTGTAGATAATGCTATACCTGATATTAAAGCTTGCTTTAAATTCCAATTTAATAAAAAATAAGATATAAGTGAAACTAAAATAAATGGAGCAAGAAAACCCATAAAACCTATGAAAATAGACTCTTTCCAATATCTTCTTACAACTTCACTTTCAAGCTCAGCACCTGCTAAGAATGTCAATATAACAGCTCCAAAAGTTGCTAAAAAGCTTACCCAATCTGTAATTGGAGGTTTTATAGTATTTCCAGCAATAATTCCAACTATAAGCTCAATAAGAGAAGCTGAGATATTAGTAATAAAAGCGCTTACACTTGAAATAAATGCAAGTGCTAACCATACGAAAATTTCCCACCAGAGTCTTTCCATAATTAGGCGTCATCATCCCACTTCTGGTGGGCGGTTAAGGGGAGACGCCATTCCCCAAGATTGAAAATTTTAAAGTATGAGCAATTTATATTTTCCCCACCCCAAAAATAAGCCTTCCGCTTAAAACTTCGCCCCCCTAATAGTCCCCCCATAAAATCAATAGTTTTAGAAAATTTTTCATAACTTACTGATTATCAAGAACTTAACACTATTTATTGAACAAAGCATTATTTTACTACCCAGTTCAGTAATAAGGCTAAAACTTCAAAAGACCCGAATTTTTGCCTTATTCTATCTGCCTTCCACCCGAAAACAAACTTTCAGCTTATGAACTTCACCCTTAATTCCAAACTTTTCTTGACTTATGATAGCCATAAAATATGTATATTAAAATTCCTATTGCAAGCCAAACGAAAAATCTTATCCAAGTTAATGGTGGAAGACCAGAAGTTATAAAAATTATTAAAGCTAAATTTATAGGGATTAATATCCAAGGAAGAGGAACTTTATATGTGCCACCAGGTTCATTTTTTATTCTTAAATATAAAACTGAAAGACCAACCACAAAATAAGCAAATAATGTTCCGACATTTACAAGCTCCGCAAGCTCAGTTAATGGAATAAAACCAGCTAAAATACTAAGTAAAATCGCTCCTGCTATTGTTGAAACATAAGGTGTTTTAAACTTTGGATGGACTTTTGAAAATGCACTAAAAAGCAATCCATCCCTTGCTAATGCATAAGCAATCCTTGTAAATCCAAGCCCCATTGTAATCATAACACTTGTAATTGTTATTATAGCACCAATAGCTATAATATTTCCAACAAGAATTTGACCATGCATGTACATAGCTTTGGCAAGTGGATCTGAAACATTTAACTCCTTATAAGGGACAATTGCTGTCAATGTAAAGCTAACACTAATATATAAAAATGTGCTAATTATAAGTGATAACAAAACACCAAGGGGAACAGTTTTCCTTGGATCTTTCGCTTCTTCTGCAACCGTTGAAACAGCATCAAATCCAAGATAAGCAAAAATAATAATACTCGCAGCTCTTAAAATACCAAACCATCCATAAGCATCTTCACCCTTAAAATTCTTTGAAGGTTCAGGTATAAAAGGATTAAGATTATTCAAATCAATACCAACTATAAATAAACCTACCGCTAAAAATAAACCAAGTGTAAATAATTTAATAAAAACAATAAATAAATTAACACTTGAACTTTCCTTTATTCCAATAAATAACAAAATAAAAACAGCAATAACTACAAGAAATGCTATTAAGTCAAAATGTAAGTTTAAAAATATAGGAGCCTTACCACTAATAATATCAGGAAAATGAATATTAACACTTTTTTCTAATAATGCTCTAAAATATCCAGACCAACCACTTGCTACTGCTGCTACTGAAACTCCATATTCAAGTAATAAATTCCAACCAACAAGCCAAGCCAAAAATTCCCCAAATGAAGTATAAGTATAACTATAAGCACTACCAGTAATTGGATATCTTGAACTCAATTCGGCATAAACAAGAGCGCTAACAAGAACAGTTAATCCCGCAAGGATAAACGATAAAACAATAGCAGGACCAGCATAATTAGCAGCAACTTGCCCTGTAATTACGAAAATTCCAGCACCTATAATAGCACCTATACCTATCCCTGTAAGGTCAAGAACACCAAGTTTTCTTACAAACTGCGTCTTTTCAGGGTCATATGTTTTCTTCCTAAAAATATCCCTTAGAAGCTCTTTCATATTTTCCTCCTTTCAGTAAAGTTGTGAGCTTAAAAATTTTATAGCTCCAATTAAACTTGGACTTGGTTTATTAAAAGAATTCTCATCAACAATAATAATTTTATTATTTTTTACAGCATTTATATTTTGCCAAAACTTACGATTTTTTATATCACTAATTTTAACATTTGAATGAGCAATTATTATAATATCAGGATTTCTTTTAATTATCTCTTCCTCACTAACGATAAAATATCCATCTCTATCATCAAATATATTTTTTAAATTTAAAATTTTTAAAACGTCATTTATAAATGTCTTGTTTCCTGCTGTCCATAAAGGATTATCCCATATTTCATAAAAAACTTTATTATTTTCAAGATTTTTAGAATTATTTTTTATCTCATTTAAAACACTTTTTAAACTATCAACTAAAAATAACGCTCTTTTCTCTTTATTTAAAATTTTCCCAATTTTTATAATATCTTTAAAAATATCATCAATACTTTGTGGGCTAATGATTAAGGTATTAATGTTAAGTTTTGAAATTTCCTCAAGAATTTTTTTTTGTAAAGGCAAAGTCAAAATAACTAAACTTGGTTTCAATTTTATTATTTTTTCATAGTCTGGATTTAGCATATCTCCAACTTTAAATTTATTATAATTATCCTGATTAGTTATTCCAACTAAAAAACTATCAGCATTCAAAAGATAAATTATTTCCGTTGCTGATGGAACTAATGAAACAATTCTTAAATTTTCAGTTTTATTATAATTATAACATCCAAAGAAAAACAAAATAAAAAATAACCTACTTAACATAAATTCTTACTTTCCTTAAAACAACACCACCAAAAACACCAACCGCATTATCTATATTACCTTTACCAATACTAAGATATTGATAAAGTGGCTCATTTATTGCCATAATAGCAATAGTCCATAATCCACTATCAGGAAAAAAGTAAGGATATTTAAGAATATCTGAAAATGTATCGTTTGAAAGATATGGAATTTCAAATTTTCTTGTGCTATCTCTTAATTTTTTATAAACATTAATTTTATAAATGTAAGCATTTGAGCTTTTTGTCCAAATAACAAGTTTATTAGACGGAATTGTAAGGGTTTCATCATTGGCAGGTTGAATTATTTGGAAATCACCGGGAATATAGGTTTTTGAAAATAGTGTTTCACTCGTTGGTGTTATAATTTTCAAATAAAAACTATCGTTAGGATTTGGATTAAAAACATTATAATAGTAATTTATGGTATCTATTAGTTTTGGATAATTAAATTGATAATTTACATTATTGTTATATACGAAAATTTTAGCACCTTCAAGCCCATAATGATGTTCCTCATAAGGCTTATAAGTTTTATCAAAAAATACATATTGAGTATCATTACCACTTACTAAATTAGCTATAACATTATAATTTGGAACACTTGGATTTGAATTATCAAGTTTTAAACATGATACTAAAAGAAAAAACAGAAAAAATTTTTTCACTTGAGGTCAATTTTGAACCTCTTTGAAAGTGTGTTTTTTAGGGTTTCATAATCAGGTGGTGCTCCACTTATTCCAGCAGTATCACTTTTTGTAAATATAATAAATGTTGGTGTTCCACTTACACCAATTTTATAGCCATATTCTAAATCTTCTTTTACTATTTTCTCTCCATCACAATTTTGAATATCAGGTTTGGCATCTTTACCATTTATTAACTCTTCTTTTGTTTTAAAATAGTCTTTTGAGCAAGCTAAAATTATTGCTTTTCTTTTAGCATCTGGATGTATATCTAATGGAAACCATCTTATATAAACAGCAACTTTATCTTTATTATTTTCATATAATTGCTTTACAAGTGGCATACTTCTTCTACAAAATGGACAATCAGGGTCATCAAAAATTACTATTTTTAGTTCAGCTTTTTCAGTTCCAAGAATGGGTTTCTTGTTTTCTATGATTTTTGATAAGATATTATTTGTATCACCCTTTTGGGCTATAAGAAAAAAAATTAACATAACGCCCCAGGCAGGACTCGAACCTGCAGCCTACGGGTTAACAGCCCGCCGCTCTACCCATTGAGCTACTGGGGCAGTCTGATAATTTTAAAGGATAAAAATTTGTTTTGTCAAAATTTTCTTTCCATTTAAATTTTAAAGCGTGAAAGGAGAATTTTCTTTCCTTCAATAATTTCAATTTTTTTATTAAATGGATATTCAACTTTATTTCCTTCTTTGTCAATTACTATTACTTTTTTGCTTTCAGGATAAATCCAAAATTGCTTTAACACACCAATTTCTTTATATGCTTTCATTTTATATTCCACATTTGGCTCATAGCTAACTACGATTTCAAAGACTATATCAGGTGGAATTTCTAATATGTTTTTTGTTAGTCTTGGAAGCCTTTCCCTCCTAATTAAAACGATATCGGCATTTAAATAAGTAAGTGGATTTTCACTGATTAAAATAGAAGTTTCGTTAGTTAAAACCCTATAATTTTTACCATAGTATCTCCTTAAATAATAAAACAATTCAGAAACCCATCCATTGTGATAAGAACTTGTAGCCATACCTTCAACTCCTATACCTTCAATAACTTCAAAAACATCTTCTGGTATCTTATTTTCAATTAAATCCTCATAAGTATATATTTTTTCAGTAATCTGTTTCATTTTTAAATTTTAAAGCATAAAAAGTGCTTTGTCCAATAATTCTAAAATATAGATTATTTCTTATTTTCCCCACCCACTCTAAAAATAAGCCTTCCGCTTAAAACTTCGCCCCCCTTAAATTCCCCCCTAAAATAAATAATTTCCTAAAATTTTGATATTTATCAGACAAAGCAAAAACTTCTTGCCCTGTCCAATAATTCTGAAATTAAGATTATTACTTTATCTTCTCACCTGCCCTGAGAATAAGCCTTCGCTTTATAAATACCCATATTTTACCGACCTTAAAATCAAGCCTAAATTTAAACCCTACATAAAATCAATAATGCTAAATCATCCTTTAAAATTTTGTAATGAATATCTCAAAAAAATTTTTTAACCTTTTATGGCAGGTAAGTGATGAGGTTGAAGAGAGAGGCTACTTGCTAAATCCAGAGATATTCTTACAGCTTAGAGAGGAACTTGCTACTTTGCTACTGGAAAAAGTAAGGGAATTTTTTAGAGAGTACTCAGGGAATGCTCATTTCATACTTTTTGTATCTGAGTCTATGGAATTCAGTAAAGATGGAATTTTAGAGTATGTTGATGGTGAGAATGAGGTTGAAGTTACATTTAGATATTTCATAAGAGTTCTTCCTATTCAAAGGGGGGAAGAAATTTTAAGCATTTTTAAAAAACGATTTAATTTTATTATGCTTGGAGCTATAAGAATTTCAGATTGAAACTTTTATACCCCTTTTTTCGTTAATTATATCCTATGGAATTATATGAGCCTTTTTTTCTTAAAAATTAAAAAAGGAGGTTGAAGAAGATGGTAAATGTTCTATCACTACAAGCGATGAAAGGGGAGAATATGAATAAGCCTGGTGGAGCAAGTACTATAAGTTGGAGCTTCTGTTCCACACTGAGCTGGCATTGTGGGGGTGGAAATGAAAAAAGTTAGAGGAAATAGGGGGTTTATCCCCCCTGCTATAAAATTATGAGCCTTTTTTTCTTAAAAATTAAAAAAGGAGGTTGAAGAAGATGGTAAATGTTCTATCACTACAAGCGATGAATGAGAATAATAGTAATGGTAATAGTGTCATAAGTGCCTCCTTTTGCTCAGCAATAAGTTTATTTGGTTGTAAAAAAGTAAAGAAAGACAATGATAGGAAATATTCTCTCAAATCCTCGCTTAGCTACGGCTGTAAATTATAAATTTAAATTATTAGCTAAAAAACTATTACCTTCTGATTGGAAAATGGAAGAAATGGATAATATTTGGATTGTTTGCTCTAATCCTAAAAATGATTTCCCAAAGCAAGGTTTTAAAATTCATATTAGTGCTACAATTTTAAATGCTAAGGAAATTCTAAAAACTTCAATTCCTATAATTGTTTCACACAATTCTAATTTCAAATTTTTAAAAGAATTAAAAAATTTACTATTCATGAATTCAAGAATGGCAAATAGAGGCAGTAGTGGAAAATTCATTACAATATATCCACCTAATGAAGAAGTTTTTAAAGCACTATTAGAAGAGCTTTATAAATCTTTAAAGCATTATGAAGGTCCTTATATTCTTTCCGATATGAGATATAAGGATTGTAAGGTTTTATATTATCGCTATGGTGGATTTTGGAAAATGGAAAGGATAAATGTAAAAGGTGAAAGGATTTATGTTATTGAAGCACCTGATGGAAGTTATTATGATGATATTAGACATCCATTTTATACACTACCACCTTGGATAAAAGACCCATTTGGTAATGAAACAATAACGCCAAAAGAAGAGATTATTCTTAATGAAAGATATAAAGTAATTTCAGCAATTCAATTTTCAAATAATGGTGGAATTTATAATGCTTATGATTTATTAGAAAATAAAGAAGTAGTAATAAAGGAAGCAAGACCTTATGTAAGTATGAGTTTAAATGGTATAGATGCTGTTTATTTATTAAAAAAGGAATATGAAATTTTAAAAATGTTAGAAAATGAAAATGTAGCACCAAAAGCTTATGAAATTTTTCAAGAATGGGAGCATTGGTTTTTAGTAGAAGAGAAATTAGAAGGGATAAATTTAAGAAATTTTGTAGCTATAAATGCCCCTATATTAAATCCATTAGCAAGCGAAAAGGATTTCCAGAATTATTTAGAGAAGTTTATTACTATTGCTGAAAACATAGCAAAACATCTTTCCATTCTTCATAAATATAATATTGTTTTTGGAGACTTTTCACCCAATAATATTATTATCAATCCTCAAACCCTTAATGTAAAATTTATAGACTTTGAGGGTGCTTATATAATAGGCAATAATAAATGGTATAATGTTTTTACACCTGGATTTTCTTCACCTCAATTGAGAAAAAATAAAAGACCTACTTTTGAAGATGACTATTATGCCTTTGGTGAAATTTTACAAGCCCTATTATTTACCAACAATACGCTATTTTTTATTGCTCCAACATTAAGAAAAAAATTCTTAAATAAACTTATAAAAGATTATCATTTTCCTAAAATTTTCAAAGAAGTTATTTTAAATTTAATAAAATATGAGCCAAAATCCCGCATAAAACCAATTGAAGCTGTAAATATATTAAAAACCAATAAAAGAATTGTCAATTATAAAGAAAATGTTAAAATAATGGATTTAAGAACTTATATTGAAAAGACAAAAAAGGGAATTATAAAGATATTTCAAAAGAAAAAGGAAGGGAATTTAAATTTCGCATTTGGGGATTTGGGAGTAATCTATGTTTTAAATCTTGTAGGCGAAAACTTTAAAGAATATTTAAAATCTCAAAGTTTAGAAAATTATCCACCTGGTTTATATGTAGGTTTAAGTGGAATAGCTTGGGCATTTTTAGATTTAAATTTAAATGATTTAGCAATAGAAGCATTAAATAAAGCAAAGAGAAGTCCATTATTATATGAAAGTTTAGATATGTTTTATGGTATTTCTGGATATGGACTGACAAATTTAAAGTTTTATAAAAGGTTAAAAGACAAAACATTTTTAAATAATGCTATTGAAGTTTATGAATTTATAAAAAATAGAGAATTGAAATTTCAGGAGATTGGATATGGTCATGGAGCAAGTGGAGTTGCATTATTTTTAATAAAATTATATGAATTTTTAAGAAATGAAGATATAAAGAATTTAGCTATTTACTTATTAAAACAAGATTTAGAAAATGGAGTAAATACAAATGGATATTTAACATTTCCACAAGAAGAGGATAGTTCCACAGTTTTGCCTTATGTAGAATATGGAAGTGCTGGTATAATAGGTGTTTTAGTAAGGTTTTATGAGATTTTAAAAGAAGAATGGATTTTAGAATATATAAAAAATATCTTACCTGATTTAGAGAGGACATTTACGATATTTCCATCACAAATAGATGGACTTGCAGGCTTGGGTGAAAGTTTATTAGATTTAGAATTGAAATTAAATTATAAAACAAAAATTTATAAAATTTTAGAAGGTTTAAGAATTTACGCTATTTTTAAAGATGGTTGTATATTTTATCCAAGGAGTAATCTTGATAGTATTGGAATTCATTGGGCAGATGGCTCATCTGGTATATTAGACTTTCTACATCGCTTATATAATAAAAGAAACGAGAGAACACTATGGGATTTTTAAAAGAAGTCATTTTCAGATTTAAATTCTTTATCCTTATTAAAATTCTTATTATATGCTTAATTTTCCCAATCCTTTCATTCTTTGAGCCACTTTTGAATAAATATCTATTTGATTATGGTATTATGGCAGGCGATTTTAAGAAATTTATAATTTTACTTTCTCTAATTACTATTTTTTCATTTATCTCTCTTTTGCTTGAATACATAATTCAAATTTACGATGGATTTTTAAAAAATAAAATTAGGGAATATGTAATAGAGGCATTTGTAGAAAAGTTTTATGAACTGCCATATTCAGAAGTAATAAAGAAAGATAAGGGATATTATATAAGTAGAATTTATGAAGAGCCAACATCTGCTATAATAAATAGCTTGGATTTATTTATAAACACATTAAGCTATACTCTTAATACAACTGCCCGATTTATTGCTATGCTTATACTTTCACCTATCGCAGCCATTACCGCACTTCCACTTATTATCATTTCATATTTTTTAAGCAAGAAATTTCAGCCTTCTATTCATGAGCTTACTCAAAAACAATTAGAATATGAAGCCTTATTAAGAAATAAAATAGGAAACTTCATATCATCTTATATTTTTGTAAATACAAACAAAACTCATAATGTAGTTAAAAATCAATTATCAGCAATTCTAAAAAACTTTTTAAGTACTATTTATAATCTCATAAAAAAGCAATCTAATTTTTCTTATGTTTCTCAAATTGCTTCTGTAATTGTTCAAATAGCATTTATTATAATAAACGCTTATCTTTTATTTATAAAGAGAATTACATTTGGAGATTTTGTAGGATTTCTTAACGCCTTTTATCCATTTTATTGGAACATAAGAGTTTTATTTGAATCAATTCCACAAGTCTTTTCAAGCATTTCGCAACTTCAAAGAATAGAAGCATTTAAAAATCAAAAATTTGAGCCAAAACACATTATATTTTCAGATATTATAGAATTAAAAGATATAGAATTTTCTTATGATAATTATAAAGTTTTTCAGAATTTCTCATTAAGAATAAAAAGAGGTGAAAAGGTTTTAATTTTTGGAGCAAATGGAACGGGTAAAACGACATTACTTTATATTATATCAGGATTTTTAGAGCCTCAAAAAGGCACTATAAGAACGATAAAAGACATTTCCATTTCCACAATAAACCTTATAGATATGCCTATCAAAGAGTATTTAAATATAATTGTTTTTCAAAGGGAAAAGCTTTTGAATATGTTAAATGAGCTAAATTTAGATTTAAATAAGAAACCATCCGAATTATCAACAGGACAATTGAAAAAACTTTCAGTAGCATTAGCCTTATCAAAACCTGCTGATGTTTATTTATTAGATGAGCCATTAGAAAGTGTAGATATAGAGGACAAAAGAAAACTTATAGAAATGATATTAAATGAAACAAAACAAAAAACCCTTCTTTTAACAACCCATGACTTAATTATAAATGAATATATAAAATTCTTTGACAAAATTATAGAACTGAAAAAGGAGGAGGTAAAGATATGATAAACTTTATTATTTCCCTTGTTATAAGTGGGAAGGTTTTAGATGAAACAACATCTGAGCCTATGGGATATACTGCTATAATGCTATATAAAGATACAATTCTCATAACAGGAACATATACAGATGAAAAGGGAAATTTCATAATAAAGGATATAAAGCCTGGTGAATACATTTTATATGCTCACTTTATAGGATATGAAAAGCAAAAGATAAATTTAACAATAAATAAAGATACAAGTATAACAATAACATTAAAACCATCAGGAATAGAATTAAAAGAGCAAGAAGTAAAGGCAACTGCTCCAAGAGTAAGATATGAAGTAGATAGAAAAATTGTATCACCAAGTAATGATATAATAGCAAGGAGTGGAAGTGCTGTTGATGTTTTAAGAAATGTACCAGGTGTATCAGTAAGTCCTGATGGGAATGTAAAAATAAAAAATAGTGATAGATATATTGTTTTTGTAGATGGAAAACCTACTAATTTAAGTTTAAAAGATATACCAGCAAGTCAAATAGAATATATTGAAGTAATAACAAATCCGTCAGCAGAATTTGATGCAGAAGGAAATGCCATTATAAATGTCATATTAAAAAAACAAAAAGATTATGGATATAGTGTTAATGTAAATGTAAATATGGATAGTTATGGGACAATTAGTCCTAATATATTTTATGGTTTAAAAATGGGCAATTTATCTACCTATATAAAATTAAAAGGTGGAAAAACAATAAGTAAATCATATTATGAAGGGCAAAAGATATTTCAAAAAGATACTATATTTGAAGATGCTAATACTAAATTTTCCTCTCTTTCACTTATTCCTACTTTTGGCATTAGTTATAATAATTTTAATTTTGAAACAGGTGGAAGAATTTCCAATAGAGAAGGAGAAAATCAATATAACCAAACAATTTCAGGTATAAATTATACTAGAAATTACAATTTTAATGAGAATTTTCAATCCTTTTATTTAACATCTGATTACACATATAAGAACATTAAAATTTTAGGATATTATTCAAAAAATCACAAATTATATGATGAAATAAAGGATTCATCATCTAATGGTGGTGTAAAAATTATTACTGAAAAACCAAGTGAGAAATTTTATGGTCAAATAGATATAAAGAAGGATAAATTTTCATTTGGATATAAGGGCAGTATAAGTAATTACTTTATTAGTTTTGACTTTAATACAATTTCAAATCCAAAATTTCCATATCTTCCAAGTTATTTTATATCCACAAAAAGAATTGTTAATGCTGGTTATTTGGAATTTTCCTCTAATTATAAGAATATTCAATATAAATTGGGTTTAAGAGTTGAAAATACACAAATAAGAGCAGATACTATAAAAAGAGAATATACAAATATCTTTCCTTCCTTAAATTTCTCATATAACTTTTCAAATCATTCAATATATTTAGGATATAGAAATGGAATATGGAGACCTTCTGATTATCAATTATTGCCATTATATCACTATCAATCATTTGATGAGATGGAAAAAGGAAATCCAACACTTTTGCCTGAATATTCAAATAGTGCGTCAATTGGTTTAAATTTAAACTTTGAAAAAATCTCAATAACTCCTGAAATTTACTTTACAAGAACAATACAAATACTTGATGTTAATGAATATCCTTATGATACATTTAATGTAAGTGTAAAGGAATATATAAATGTAAATGAAGGTAGAAATTTCGGCTTTTCATTAAATATAAATTATACTCCCATTCAGATATTAACATTAAGTTTAAATTCAAGTGTTTATAATTATTCCTATGAAAACATTTCACTTACAACTTATGAAATCAATAGCTCAATTCAAGCTTTTCTCTTATTCTTTGCTCTTCAAGGGAATTTATATTATACTCCTCGTTATGATTATTATTGGGGAAGGATAGGAGAGCAAATTTATTCTCAATTAGCTCTTATGACCCAAATAAAAAATTACACATTCTCCTTAGTGTTTAACGACCCATTCAAAATTTATAAATTCAATATTACCGTAAATAAAGATAATTACTATGCTTATAAATTTAATAGAATTCCATATCCTTATATTGCTCTTCAAGTAAGTTATAATTTCAATAAAAAGTTTAAGAAAGTCAAAAAAGAAGAAAATTATGATGTAGAAAATACAGGTGAGAGGTTTTTAAGGTAAATAAATTTAGGGACAAAGTTTTCAATACTTTAAAATTTTTCTATGAGTAAAGTTTCTATTAAGAATTTTAAATCAATAAAGCATTTGGAATTTAATTCTAAAAAGTTTAATATATTTATAAGATTTGATAGTGCCATAAATTTGTTTTATGATAATCAAACATCATTAGAAATAGAAGTTAAAATTGGAAATTTTAATTTAAAAGTCAAAGCAGTTGAAAATGATAACATTTCTATTGATTTAAATTCAAGTTCTTATTGTGTATTGGATGCTTATGGTAATTTAAAGGATTTAAAGCAAGAAGATATTAATGAGAAAATGAGCATTAAGTTTTACAGATTTAGAAAACTAAATAAATTTCCTAAAAAAGTATTTTCTTCTCTCTTACCACTTTCATTATTAGAAAAAGCAAACAAAGATGACTTAGCAGTTTTTATAGTTTATTATAAAAATTATGAAACAAAGATAAGAGAATTAAGTTATGAAGAAAAGATGAGAATTTTAGAAGAAGGAAAGGATGTATTTTTTAACATTGAGCAATTTATAGAAGAATGATTTATGTAGAGTGTAAGGCTTTAAAATTTCCAATATGATTAGAGGTAAAACAAAGGAGAGAATAAAAAGATTAGACTATTATAGCGATTTAAGAGAAAAGATTTTGCCTTTTTGTAGGTTAAGATATGGTGAAATATGGGAAGATCCTATAAGAGGTCATAAAGTTGGTGTTTTAGATGCTACTAAATTTGAAGATGTAAGAAAAATTATGGGAGATGAAAGAGCCAAACTAGTTATAAATGACCCTCCTTATAATGTTGTAGTGGGAGGTAAGAATACGAAAAACCTTTTTAAAATGGATTTAAAGGATTATTTGGAATTCTCGGAGAAATGGGTAAGAAATGCTATTTTTTCCATGGATGAAAATGCTCATCTTTATATATGGCTTGGAATAGATTATAGAGATCAATTTCAACCTCTTCCCGATTTTATTATTATGATGAGAAAATTTAAAGAATTAAAGCCAAAAAACATAATTACATTAAGAAACCAAAGAGGATATGGAACTCAAAAGAATTGGATGTGGGTAAGACAAGAATTGCTTTATTATGTAAAAGGTAATCCAAAATTTAATGTTTCTGCTGAATACACAGACATTCCAAAAATTTTAAGAGGTTATTATAAGGAAGTTAATGGTAGAATTACGGAGAATTTAGAAAGAAGTAAATCACATTTCATTAGGGCAGGCAATGTTTGGGTAGATATCCAACAAGTATTTTATAGATTAGAGGAAAATGTTCCTGGATGTTATGCCCAAAAACCCTTAAAAGCAATAGAAAGAATAATCCTTTCATCTACTGACGAAGGTGATTTAGTAGTAGATTTCTTTTCTCATTCTGGAACTACACTAATAGCAGGTGAGAAGTTAAATAGGAAGGTTTATACATTTGATATTGATCCTATATTTGCTGAAATTACAATAAGAAGATTAGAAAGGTTTAGGAAGACAGGAAAAACAGGCTGGCAGTGGAGAAACCCATTTCCTGAAATTGAAGAGAACAAAGGTCTTTTACCATGGATTTAAAAGATTTAGAAGAATATTTAAATAATTTGATAGAAAACTTGAGTCCTTTGGATAAAAGGTCCCTTATAGCGAGATTAAGTAGTTTGAAGTCAGTTTTTCCTTTAATGATTATGAAGAACTGAGAGAAAGATATTTATCTTCAAATCCCTATTTGGAACTTTATGGTATCGCTCCGCGTGAATTTGGTGAAATATGGGGACATTCTCACATTATGGACATAGATAGTAGGTTTAAAAAGCCTAACAAGGATATTGATCCAACTTTTGAAGGTCAGTATGATTTATGGTTTGAAGGTATAAAAGTAGAAGTAAAAGCTTGTAGAGCAACTAACACAAAGAAAAAAGGCAATTTGATAGAAAAGGCTTTAAGATATGATTCTAACGAACCTTTTTTGATGAATTTCCAACAGATTAAAGTAGATATGGCAGATGTTTTTATTTTTATTGGTGTCTGGGTAGATAAAATAGTATATTGGGTTATGTCAAGAAAAGAAATTCAAGGGAATCCTTATTTGAGTCCTCAACATAGAGGAGGTATAGAATACCAAATAATGATAACAGAAAGAAATATTTCACAATTTGATATTTACAGAGTTGAACCTGCGGAAATAGCAAACAAAGTTTTAGAAAAAGGAAAAAGGAGAGATAAAAGTAGAGGAATTTTTAAGGGCAAAGGGCATTCTCAAAACACTTGAAAATTGTCCTTTTTGTAAAAGTGGAAGTATAGGGAAAGTTAGAAGGAACTTTTATAAGTGTTATGGTTGTAGGAGGGAATTGAAAAGAAAAAATAAAAGACTATTTACTTTAAAAGAATGGATTATAAATAATTTATAAAAAATTTGGTAATTGCCCTCATTTAAGATAAGCCTTTTTGTTTATAAAATAATCATTTTTATGTGTTAGGAGAAAAAGCTCCACAAAGCATAAAAATGGGTATTTATAAGGAGAAGCCTAAACTTTAAAATTTATTACTTTGAAAATTTTACATTTATACTATGACCTAATGAATACTTATGGTGATAGGGGAAATGTAATCATTCTTTTTAAAATAGCAGAGCATTTAAAATTAAAACCAAAAATCATAAAATATAGAATTGGTGATAAAATAACTGAAAACGTTGATTTTATATTCATAGGAGGTGGTGAAGATTGGCAACAGGAAATTATTTATAATGATTTTAAAAATTTGAAAAACTATATTTTTGAGCATGTTGAGGAAAATAAGCCTTTGCTTGCTATATGTGGAGGATATCAATTGTTGGGTAAATTTTATAAAACAAATGAAGGGAAAATTATTGAAGGTCTTGGAATATTTGACATTTGGACAATAGCAGGGAAAAAACGATTAGTAGGAAATTTAATTGTTGATAGTCCTTTTGGAAAAATTGTTGGTTTTGAGAATCATTCAGGTAGAACTTATATAAATGGCTCTCCACTTGGTAATGTCATAATGGGTAGTGGTAATAATGGAGAAGATAAAACGGAAGGTTATATTTATAAAAAAGCTATTGGAACTTATATGCACGGACCTTTCCTGTCAAAAAATCCAGAAATTGTAAAATTCATATTTAGCTCAATTTTAAATGATGAAATAAAATTTAATTTTGATTTAGAGCAAAAAGCTAAAATGAAAGCTTTAAGTTTTAAAAGATTAAATGAAGGAAGAATTTAACTTTTTATAGGTGTCTTTTCAATAATTTCTTTTAAAATTATTTCAGAAGTTATATTATCAGCTTCTGCTAAAAAGTTTAAAATAATTCTATGTCTTAAAACATCAAAGAAAATGTACTTTACATCCTCTGTTGTAGCAAAATCTTTTCCTTCAATAAATGCTTTTGCTTTTGCGCCAATAATCAAAAATTGGCTTGCTCTTGGTCCTGCTCCGAATTGAACATATTTTTTAACAATTTCTAAATCAGTTTCAGAAGGTCTTGTTTTTCTTACAAGATTTATAGCATATTTAACAACATGATCACCTACGGGAATTTCTCTAACTTTCATTTGAATTGTTAAGATATCATCTTTATTTAAAACTTTTTGAACTTCATAATTTTGCTCAATAGTTGTTCTTTTAACTATTTCTATTTCATTTTCAAATGTTGGATAATTTAAAATAATTTCCATCATAAATCTATCTATCTGTGCTTCTGCAAGTGGATAAGTTCCTTCTTGCTCTATTGGATTTTGTGTTGCTAAAACAAAAAATGGCTCTTCAAGCTCATAAGTTTTACCAAGAACTGTAACTCTTCTTTCTTGCATAGCTTCAAGTAATGCTGATTGGGTTTTAGGTGGTGTTCTATTTATTTCATCTGCTAAAATAACATTAGCAAATATAGGTCCTTTTACAAATTGAAAAAATCTACCATTAGGACCTTCTTGAATAATTTCAGTTCCAAGAATATCCATAGGCATTAAATCAGGTGTAAATTGAATTCTACTAAATTTTAAATCAAGTGCTTGTGATAATGTTTTAACCATAAGTGTTTTAGCAAGTCCTGGAACACCAACAAGTAAAACATGACCTTTTGAAAACATACAAATTAAAATTTTATTTATTACATCTTCATAATTTACTATAATTTTTGAAATTTCTGATTTTAGCTTATTTATTTTTTCAATCATAATTAAATTCAAAGTGCTTTAAAAATTTTGTTAAATAAGATAAAAATTTCTTTCCTTCAAAAATTTCATAAGGCATAAAAACACCATAATTTTCATATTTCAAAATATCAATTTCCTTAATTATTCCAAGTGCTGAAATAACACAACCATAACCTGTCATTTTTTGCATAGCAGTCCATTTTTCATCATATAAAACAATTCCATTAAATTCCTTAGTTCTATTTCCTGAAATTCCAATAACTTTCATTAAAACCATATCTTCATTTGTTTTTGGAATAATTTTTTCAAGCATTTCAATTGTTGTTCTTCTTAAACCTCTTGCTTCATCAAAAAATCCAAGATTATATAACATCTTAATAACATCATAATGACCTTTATATCTTATTGTTTTATATTCTAAATTTTTACAAGGGTAATCAAACGGCATAAGAGAGACACCATCAGATGTTATAAGAGCTTCTAAATCACAAATGTAATAATGACCATTTTTATAATCTAATTTTTGAAAATTCTTTAATTTTTCATAAATTTCCAAACTTTTAAATTTTATTTCTATTTCCTCAATTTCCGTTAAAATTCCTTGATTAAAAACAATTTTATTATCCTTTCTTGAAACTGATAAATCCGTATATTCTTGAATAAGGCCTTCAATTGACCAAGTCGTGGCATATCTTAGGGGTCCTCCAAGGTTTGAGTTTATTGGCAAGCCACCAGTATATAAATAAACATTTTCAATTCCTTCTTCAATAAATAGCTTTCCTATTATATTTATAATTCCAGGTGCTAATCCTGTTTCGGGAACAATAAGAATTTTTTTTGCTTTCGCAAGGCTATCATAGGACCTTTGTTTTAATGTAGTCCAAGTACTTTGACCTAAATCCACATAGTTTGAGCCAACCTCAATTGCTAATTGTGTATAATACAAATTATTATAAAATGTTGTAGCATTAACAATAATGTCAGGTTTCAATTTGTTTAGGGCATCATAAATAATCTCACTTAATTTACTTAAAGAATTTACATTTTCAAATTTCTTTATAACTTCTTCTTCCTTGGTTTTATTAATATCATAAACAAAAATCTCAAAATTTTTAAATTCATTCAACTGCTCTAAAATTGCCAAGCCCATCCTTCCTAACCCAAAAATTACAATTTTTTTCATAAGTATGAAAAGTTTAAAGCAATTGATTTCTGAGTTTTTGCATTGTCTAATAATTCTGGAATTAAAATTATTTTCTTGTTTCACTAACCACCCTGAAAATAAGGCTTTGGCTTAAAAATACCCATTTACTTCACAACAATTTTCACATTCTTATTATTAACTTTTAAAATATAAATCCCACTACTTGGCACTTTAAATGAAATTTCATTATTATTTACCCTTCCTTTTATAATCTCCCTTCCAAGAATTGTAAAGACTTTAAATTCTGAATTTATATTTTCATTTAGTTTTATAATGACATTATTGTTTTTGATTTTTATTGAGGAAATGAAGGATTCGGTAATTGAAGTAGAACCAGAGAATTTTAATATAAAAGCATCATAATAAGGATAGCAACCTCCACAAGTTCCCTGATAATAAGCACCTCCTCCTGGATTATATGTTGGAAAGTCACCTGAATATGTCCCTCCAACTACAAAAACATTTCCATTAGCATGTGTTGAAATTGAAGTGGCAAAATCATAATCACTTCCTCCATAATAAGTTGCCCATAATCTAATGCCATTATTAGTGAATTTTAAGATAAAAGCATCAGAACTACCAGCGTTATTTGGCTGATAATAAGCACCTCCTCCCGGATTATAAGTTGGAAAGTCGGTTGAAACTGTCCTTCCAACTACAAAAACATTTCCATCAGCATGTGTTGAAATTGAAGTGGCAAAATCATAATCATTTCCTCCATAATAAGTAGCCCATAATCTAATGCCATTATTATTGAATTTTAAGATAAAAGCATCCCACCAACCACCAGCATGATTTGGCTGATAATAAGCACCTCCTCCTGGATCATAAGTTGGAAAGTCAGTTGAATGTGTATAACCAACTACAAAAACATTTCCATCAGCATCTGTTGAAATTGAAGTGGCATAATCATCATAATTTCCTCCATAATAAGTAGCCCATAATCTAATGCCATTATTGGTAAATTTTAATATAAAAGCATCAGAATAATAATTACTGCCATCAGAATTACAATTCCCATCGGTTCCACAAGTTCCATCAAAATAAGCACCTCCTCCTGGATTATAAGTTGGAAAGTTAGTTGACCAAGTCCTTCCAACTACAAAAACATTTCCATTAGCATCTATTGAAATTGAAAAGGCATAATCATCATCATTTCCTCCATAATAAGTAGCCCATAATCTAATGCCATTATTATTGAATTTTAAGATAAAAGCATCATCCCAACCAGCCATAATTAGCTGATAATAAGCACCTCCTCCCGGATTATAAGTTGGAAAGTCACCTGACCATGTCCATCCAACTACAAAAACATTTCCATCAGCATCTGTTGAAATGGAATAGGCATCATCAAAAAAACTTCCTCCATAATAGGTAGCCCATAATCTAATGCCATTATTAGTAAATTTTAATATAAAAGCATCAAAACTACCAGCATTATTTGGCTGATAATAAGCACCTCCTCCTGGGTCATAAGTTGGAAAGTTAGTTGAATATGTCCTTCCAACTACAAAAACATTCCCATTAGCATCCGTTGAAATTGAATTAGCCCAATCAATATTACTTCCTCCATAATAAGTAGCCCATAATCTAATACCATTATTAGTGAATTTTAAGATAAAAGCATCCCAATAATAATTACTGCCATCATAATTACAATTCCCATCGGTTCCACAAGTCTCATCATAATAAGCACCTCCTCCTGGGTCATAAGTTGGAAAGTTAGTTGAATATGTCCTTCCAACTACAAAAACATTCCCATTAGCATCCGTTGAAACTGAATAGGCATAATCATAAGAACTTCCTCCATAATAAGTTCCCCAAACAAGAGCATGAGGGTCAATTAAAAGTTTTTCTCTCCCTTTATAATCCTTTATCTCAAAGCTTAATAAATTGTCCTTTATTGTGTATTTGGCACTTATTTCCTTTTTGCCTTCATAAGCAATTAAATTCCCATCTTTTATTGCTCCAATTGGTGTTTTTAATAAAACACTTTTGCCTTCATCTGTTAATTCTATTTGGGCATTCTTTACTTTGATTTTTATTTGGGCTATGTTTGAATTTGGACTTGCTTCAAATTCATGATGAAAGTTCCCATTTTCGTCATATCTCAGTATCCAATCTATGCCAGGATAAACTTCCTTTATCCTAACCTTCTTATATAGCCTTACAAATAAAATTCCATCAGGTGTATTTTCATTATAAAAGTTCTCATAATAATTTTCTATTTCATTTTCAAATACTATATTTTCCTTTTTGATATTTCCTCCTATTAAGTCATAGTCTATTCTCCAAGCTTTGATATTCTCTTTAATTGGCTTATTGTCTATTTTTGGGATTTGTGAATTCTCTTTTTCAAAAGAGAACATCACAAAGGAAAGTCCTCTTTCAGTAATATATACATTAAATCCAGGTCCTTTTGAGTAAATAAAAGCTTCTTTATTTATTTGCCCACGATTTAATGAAAACCCAAGATATAATTTTTCAGTAGCATTTGTCCATTCTTTCACAACAGAAAAATCATAGGAGCTTATATTTTGGGCAAAGGTTTTTACTGCTAGCAGAAGCATAATTATAGTTATAAAAGTTATCCTTTTCATAGCCAAAATTTTAAAGCATGAAAATTTTAATTTCAATTTGTCAATTTGAATATAGATTGAGATTATTTATTATATTTTTTTGCCTACTAAATTCCCCTCGTAAAACCTATAATTTCATTAAAGTTTTTATAAGTTATTAGTTTTCAATTAGTTAATACTATCTATTGGACAAAGCATCTGAGTTTTGATTATATAAGTTTTGAATTTATTTCATCAACAATTTTTACTATTTCCTCAATATCATCTATTTCCCAATCTGCTCCTGAATTTATTGTACCAAAAGTATTTCCATACTTTGCGAAAATTGTTTTTATTCCAACCTTTTTAGCACCAACAATATCCCTTTCAGCCCAATCACCAACCATTATAACTTCATTAGGCTTTAAGTTTAATTTTTCAAGTGCTTTTAAGAATGGTTCTGGATCTGGTTTTCTTTTTCCTGTATCATCAAATGTTATGACTACATCAAATATATGATGTAAATTCATCTGAACAAGTCTTGTCCAAACCTGCAGTGCAGGTGCATCAGAAACAACAGCTAATTTTATACCCTTTTTAACTAAATTAAGAAGTGTTCTTGTGACATTTGGGTATAAAACTAATGAGCCTTCTTTTGCTCTTCTATAAGCTACAATACCACTTGCTAAAATTTTATAATCAATATATCCCATTACTTCAATTAGAAAATCATCAAATACTCTTTGATATTCCCAACCCTTCTCCTCATATATTTGAAAAATTTTTTTATAAGCAGTTTCAGGGTCTATTTTTAATCCCGCATCTATCATTGATTCAATAGCACTCCTAATTGAATTCTCTTTAAATCTTGTAAAATCAACAAGGGTATTATCCAAATCAAAAATAATACCTTTAATCATATTGATAAGTTTAAAGTTAGTATAATAAGGCAGTTTTTTTATGCTTTATAATTTTGGAATGTTATTTCTTTTAAATTTGGTTGAGGTTGAGGTCCATGGGCTATTGAACATAGGAGATGGCTATCTTATCGTTCTTTCTGACAAATCACAAATGAAATTCTTAACGATGACGATAGGCAAAAATGAAGGTGAAGCAATTATTATTGCTAAGGAGAATATAGAAACACCAAGACCTTTAACTCATGAGCTAACAACTAATATAATAAAAAATCTTGATGGAAATATAGAATATATTGAAATTTATGATTTAAAAGAAGGTGTATATTATGCTAAAATTCATCTGACAAAGAAGTTTTTGTTTTTTAAAGATAAGAGAGTAATTGATTCAAGACCTAGTGATGCTATTGCTCTTGCTTTAAGATTTAAATCAAAGATATATGTTAATGAAAAACTGCTTGAAAATATGGAAATTCCAAAGCCTAAAAAGAAGAAAAAATTTTTTGATATATAAGGCTTTATTCAATTTGTCTTAAAGATGCTAATATATTATCTTTATTTACTCTTAAAATATAAACTTGATATTCCTTACCAATATGAGAAAATAAACTTTCAGAAATTTTCTTAGGAATATGTGAGGGCGGTATAAATCCTTTTTGACCAAGAACAGAGATTTCAAATCCTCCATTTATAACATTTAAAATTTTTGCTTTTATGGGAATATTATTCTTTTTAGATTTTTTAAGAATTTTAAAAATTTTCTTTTCGTTTATTTTTGAATTTGCAGGTTTAAGCTCAATTTTTTTTGTAAGATAGTTAGCACTTATAATAATTGCTTCAATTTCTTGATTAATTTCAAGTTTTTTCTTCGTTTTTAAGTAGCCAACCAAATCTAAATTTTTTAATTTTACAACATAACCTTCTTTAACTTTCTTTTCCACTATTACACTAATAGGTTTTTGATTGTCATATAAATCAAAAATAATTTCCCACTTTTTTGCTCTTTCAATTACTTGTTCAGGACTTAACATTTGAAAATTTTAAAGGATAAAAGACTAACCAAATCCTTCAATTATTGTTTTACTAAAAACAAATAAATAATAAGATAATCTTTTTATTGGGTCTTCAATAGGCATTTTTTTATTTAAATCTCTGTAAATTAAATCAATTGGAATTTCTATCATTTTTGGTTTAAGAAATATAAATTTAGCCCATATTTCACAAGGAATAGCATAATCAGTAGTTTTTAAATTTAATTTTTCAACTAAGTGTTTTCTATATCCTCTAAATCCACAAAAACTATCAGTTATATTAAAATTTGTAATTTCATTTATAAGTTTTGTGAAAACCATATTAACAAACTTTCTATCTTTTGGAAAATCTGTTAAAATTCTTGATTTTGGATGATAACGAGAGCAATTTACAAAATCGTATTCTTCAAGAAGCTTTCTAATTTCATAAATATATCTTGGCTCATGCTGACCATCAGCATCCATAGTGATTATGAAATTGTAATTATTTTTTATAGCATACTCAAAACCTACAATTAAAGAGCCTCCATATCCTAAGTTTTTCTGATTCCTTATAATTTCTTTAAAAATTTTACTCTTTTTAGCAATTTCATAAGTTCTATCTTCTGAATTATCATCAATTAGTAAAAAATCAAAATCATTACAACAAATTTTAATATCCTCAATTAAATAATAAAAATTTTTTTCCTCATTATAAGCTGGAATAATTACAATTGTTTTATCCATTTTCAAATTGAAGTGTATAAAGATGATAATAAAAGCCTCTCTTATTCATAAGCTCATCATGTTTGCCCTCTTCAATTTTTTCACCATAATATAAAACAACGATTTTATCTGCTGATTTAATTGTTGAAAGTCTATGAGCAATTATAATAGCGGTTCTATTTTCTAATAATTTTTCAAGAGATTTTTGAATAATATATTCTGTTTCTTGATCTACATTACTCGTTGCTTCATCAAGTAATAGAATTTTTGGATTGTTAGCTAATGCTCTTACAAAGGAAATAATTTGCCTTTGACCTGATGAAAAACCTGCTCCTCTCTCATTTACAAACTTATTTAAATCAATTAAATTTTCAACATTTAGATATTTAAAATAATTTTCAACTTTACCATTTTTTCTATATAAAAAAACATTATCTTCAATGTTTCCTGAAAATAAAAACACATCTTGAAGAACAAGAGAAAATTGACTTCTTAAAAACTTCAAATCCAAATCCTTTATATTTACTCCATCAAGCAAAATTTCACCTCTTTGAACATCCCAAAATCTTAATAATAAATTCATAATTGTAGTCTTACCACTGCCTGTTGGACCAACAATAGCAACCTTCTCACCAGGTTTAACCTCTAAATTAAAGTTCTTTAAAACCCAATTTTCATTTTCATAAGCAAAATAAACATTCCTAAATTCAATATGTCCCTTAACTTCTTTTAAGATAATACCTTTACCTTTATCTTCCTCTTTTTCAGATAAAAGTAAAAATATCCTTTTTGAAGCAATAAAAGCTGATTGCATAGTATTGTACTTTTCCGCTAAATCTCTAATTGGATTGAATAACATTTCAATATAATTTATAAATGCTACTAATCCTCCGAATGTAAATCCTTGCCTTAATATATCAATGCCACCATAATATATTAAAAGTGCGATAGCAATAGATGAGCCAAGACTAACTAAGGGCATAAAAATACCAAAGACATAAATTAAATTTAAAAATGCTTTAAACAAATCATCATTTATTTTAAAGAATTTACTTTTCATATAGTTTTGCGCATTAAATGCTTGAATTATTGATATACCTACAATACTTTCATTTAAAAATGCATTTAATTCTCCAAGAATCCTTCTGACATTATCATAAGCCTTTCTTGCAAAATATCTAAATAAGGCACTTGCGACTAATAGAAATGGGATAATTGAAAGAATAATTAAAGTAATTTTTACATTCATTAAAAGCATAATTGAAATTATTCCAATTATAATTACAAAATCTTTTATTAAACTTACCAAAACAGAAGTATAAAATTCATTTATTGCATCAACATCATTTGCCACTCTTGTGACAAGTCTTCCTACTTTTTGCTTTTGAAGGAATGAAATAGGAAGTTTTAATAAATGCTCAAATAATTTAGTTCTAATTTCGTATATACTTTTTTGTCCAAGTAATGTTAAAATGATAATTTGAAAATAATTCAAAATGAAATCAATTATTAAAAGAATTAAATATAATCCCGAAAAAAGTAAAATGCCTTTTATATCATCCTTCCTTAAAACTATTGGATTTTTTAGATTTTTATAATCTTCAGCGGAAATTATAAATTTGTCTTTAAATTTTATAGAATTTTCAATTGAATCTGAAATTATGAAATACCTTTCACTTGATAAATATCCAAGCTTTTCAAGTTCCACTCTTAAATGATTGGGTAGCTCATAAATAAGAACATAATTATCATAAAAAGCATTCGGATATTTGTTCTTCCATTCTGGGATTTTGTTTAGTTTAATTACTTGTGGTGTAATATGTCTATCTATGGTTAATTTAACAATATAAGGCATTGAAAGTTCAATAATAGCAGATAATAATACTACAATAATTGATATAATAAGAAATTTCTTATAAGGTAAAACAAATGATAGTAGTTTTCTAAATTCTCCCAACTTATTCCTCTATTAACTCAACATTTGCTCTTGGAATAGATAAAATTTTACCATTAACCTGAACTTTTAAAATTCTTGTCTTTGATTCAGTTTCTATACTTACAGGCTCAATAGGAAGCTCAACAACTCTCCCTATAAGACCAAAATAAGGCGCTCTTATAATTCTGACAAGTTTTCCAATTTTTAACATTCCATCATCTTGATAATCACTTTCTTTTCCTTCCTTTAATGGAACAATAATTTCAGGTCTTATAACACCTGCTCTAATTTGTGTTGCACCATTTATGGAAGCTTTAAAGCTATCTAAGGATTTTAATAAATCAAATGTTCTTCTTGCCATTGGTACTTTACCAAAACCTTCGGTTATAATTATCGTTGTAGGAATGTTTTCATTTCCTGTAATAGCAACACCAATATCATATCCAAGAATTTCCTTTATTACATAATCATCAATACCTCCTACTACAATACCATAAGCACCTCTTTCCATAGCTGTTCTTATCGTTTTAACATCAACATATGAGCCACCTATAATAATATTTCCTTCTTCATTCTCTAATAAATGCTCAACTTTTAATTCCTCATCAGGACTACTTACTGCTACTCTTATTTTTCCTATCTTTTCTCCTCCAATTCCAAATATACCTTGAATATATGCTCCATAAGTTTCAATTTCAACACCTTCATTCTCAAATACCCTAACAACTTTACCATCAAAATAAGCATTTATTTGAACAGGAATAGGTGGTTCTCTTAAAATTACTTGTCCTGTTATTTCAGATATATTCTCAATATAACCATCTATTGGTGAAATAACTGGATTTTTAAGAAGTCCAAATAAAATTTTGCTAATTGCTATACTTTCCCCCTTTTTTATCGCCTCACCTTCGGATTTTGTTAGATATTTCTTTATTTCATTTGGACTTATTCCAAGAACTCCAGCAACATTTAAAATTACAACATTTCCAGGAATTTCTGTTTTTGCTACTATATCTTCCGCCTTTACAAATTGCCCTTCCTTTACAAGAACAGAGCCTTTAATAGGTAATTTTCTTTCCTTTTTAATTAATGTCCATCTTGAAACCTTTAAGCCAGGTGTATAGGCATATGCCATAACAAAAAGTTTAAAATTTTAAAGGTTGTTTATATGCTTTGTCCAATAATTCTAAAATTACGATTATTTCTTATTTTCCCCGCACACCCTGAAAATAAGGCTTTGCCTACCATAGCTTTCAAACAGCTTCCAAGATAAACCAGTTAAAAAAATAATCATATAAATTAATTTTCAGTTTATCATTAAATTCCTCTTTTAGTATTGGCTCAACTATAATTTCAATTTCCAGAAGTTTTTGCTCCAAAATTATATTATCAAGTGCATCATAGTCCTTATAACATTCATATTCACTTATCAAAAATCCATTATTATCAAGGTAAATATAGCCTATGAATTTTTTATTCTTATATAAGTTGAATAGCGCAGGTTTTCTTGATAGAGCAAAAATTTGTAAAGTTTCCTCTAAGTTTATATTAACGAGCTTTATCATACTTTAAATTATAATTTTTATTCTTAACAAGTTCTAAACAAATTGGACTTTTAAAACTTTTGCTTTAAAATTTTGAGCTATGAATTATCAGAATATCCTTTTATCTTTTGAAAACGAAATAGCTATCATTAAGCTAAATAGACCTAAGTTTTTAAATGCCTTAAATAGAGAGCTGATGAGAGAACTTGCTGATTGTATAGAAAAGCTTGAAAATGACAAAAATGTAAAAGTTATTATTATTACTGGTAATGAAAGGGCTTTTGCAGCAGGAGCTGATTTAAATGAGTTTTATAATAAGACACCAAATGAAATGTTTGAAAATTATAGATTTTTAGAATGGGAAAGGGTTTATAAGTGTTTTAAACCTTTAATAGCAAGTGTAAGTGGTTATGCTCTTGGAGGTGGTTTTGAGCTTGCTATGATTTGTGATATGATTGTAGCTTCCGATAGTGCTATTTTTGGACAACCTGAAATAAATGTAGGGCTTATGCCAGGTGCTGGTGGAACTCAACGATTAACGAAAATTATTCAAAAGCAAAAAGCTATGGAATATATTTTAAGTGGAAAGTATATGGATGTATGGACAGCTTATAAATTAGGAATTGTAAATAAAATTGTTCCAACGGAAATTTATCTTGAAATGACAATAAAATTCGCAAAAGCATTTTTAGATAAACCTCCAATATCTTTAAATATAGCAAAAGATAGTATAAAAATGAGTTATGAAATGAATCTTCAAGAAGGTCTTGAATATGAAAGAAGAATGTTTTATTATTTATTCTCTACAAAGGATTCAATGGAAGGTATTAGTGCTTTTCTTGAAAAAAGAAAACCTAACTTTAAAGGTGAATGAAATTATTTATAGAAATTGAAGGTGAATTTATAGAAATTGAAAAAGTGAAAAATTTTGAAATTATTGAAATGGGAAAAAATTTTTATTTAGTTTTTATAGAAAACAAACCTTATTTTTTTAGTTTAAAAGAATTAGAGAATGGGAAAATTTTTGATGATGGTAAAAATAAGTTTTTTGTTAGGATATTACATTCTTCATTTGAAAAAAGAAAAACTATTCATAAAACTTATGAAATTTTATCACCTATACCAGGATTAATAGTTGATGTTTTAATATCTGAAAATCAATTTGTTAAAAAGGGTGAAACATTATTTATAATTGAAGCGATGAAAATGAGAAATCAAATTAAATCCCCAATTGATGGCATTGTTAAATCTATAAAAGTTCAAAAAGGAAAAAGTGTTAATATGAAGGAATTATTAGCAGTTATTGAAAGTCAAACATAACTAATATAACTTCTATTATTTTTTCTTTCAAGATGAATTCTATGATAGCCCATTTGAGCAATTTCCTCTTCATGTGTTATTACAATAAGTTGATAGTCTTGATTATATTTTATGAAATTAGAGAATAATTCTCCTAAGCTTTCTATTCTTTCATCATCCATTCCATCTGTTGGCTCATCAAGGATAAATATCTTAAATTTTATATCAAGCATTTGAGCAATAGCTAATCTTATAGCTAAGGATAATGCAGTTTTTTCACCACCACTTAATGAATTTACATCAATATCATATCCACTCTCATTTTTTAAGAATATTTCCATGCTTTCATCCAAAAATTCAATCTCAATTGATTTGTAATCTGACAAATTAAACTTATCAAAATAGTGCTGAACGAAAAATTTCAAATTTTCATAACTTCTTTTTCTTTCAAGTGTTATTAAATTCAATAATCTATTATTTAAATCTTCATAAGTTTCTTTTTGAGATTTTTTCCTTTCATATTCATTCAATTCTTTTTCTATATCTTCCTTCCTCATTTTAAATTCATTAATCATTCTCTCATTTGTCTTAATTTCTCCTCCCAATTTTCCAATTTCATTACTTATTCTTTCAATTTCTTTTTCAATATTCTCTATTTGAGCATCTATGCTTTCAAAATCAGTATCTTTGTAATTTTCAAGCTCTAATAGGATTTCCTTTTTTTTGCTAATTTCTTTTTCTAATTGGTTTTTTAAACTTAGTTTTGATAAATAATTTTCATAGAATTTTCTATTCTCTTCTACGAAGTCTATAACCTCTTGGAAATTAAAATTATAATTCCATTCTTTTATTTTGCTTTCATATTCACTTTTTCTTTTTTCAAAAGCAAATTTTTGAGAATAAATTTTATAATCTTCTTCATACATTTTGTAATTTTTTACTTTTACCAATTTTTCCCAAATTTGTTTATTTTTATCAAAAATTTCTTTAAGTTTAATGTATTCTTCAAAAATAGGCTCAAATTTTAATTTTCTTTTGACTTCTGATAATTCTTTTTCTATATTTTCTGATTCTTGTTTTAGTTGTTGTTTTTCCAAAAGCAGTTTATTTATTGATGTTTTTGCTTCTTGAATTAACATTTTTTTATGGTTTTCATCAAGTGGTCTTTTACATATTGGACAATTACCTAATACATTTTCTAATTCTTTTAAAATTTTTTGATTTTGAGATATTTCATTTTCAATTTCTCCAATCCTTAGAATAATTTTCTGCTTTCTTTCTGACAATTCTTTTTCTTTCTGTTTAAATTGATTTATTATCTCTTCATTTACTTCTCCAAATTCATTTTTAAGTTTTTCCTTTATTTCTTTTCCTCTTTTTACAATACTCTCAATTTCCTTAATTTTATCATCATTTAAATAATTTAAGTATTCTTGATATTTTTCATAACCTTCTTTGTGCTTTTCAATATTTTCCAATTCCTTATTAACTTTTATAAGGTTTTCATAAGCGGATTTAACTTCAATTGCCTTCTTATAAATTTCGTTATATTTCTCGTACTTTTCAAAAACTTCTTTATCTTTTTCAAGCTCTTTCTCAATTTCTACATATTCTTTTTCAAAATTTTCAATATCTTTAAGCTTCTTATATAGCTCTTTTGCAGATTCTAAAAGTTTTTTTCTTTCTTTAAGCTCATTTAAAGTTTTTTCCAAATTTTCCTTACTTTTTATCTTTTCTTCATTTTCTTTTAAAATGTTATCTATTGCTTTTTCAATCTCCTCTAAATCATTTTTTTTCTTAAAATAATCAAATCCCTTTATATATATCTCGTAATCCCTAATAATTCTCTTATTTACATCTATAATTTTTTTCAGAATATCAATGCCTATTATTCTCTCAAATTCTTCCATTCTTCCCTTTGGTGATTTTCTTATAAATTCATCTATGCTTTTTTGCCTTATTAATAATGTGCTAACATATCTTTTATAATTTATATTGAAGTTTTTCAATAAATATCGTTGAAATGATTTTGAACCATCTATTCCATATAAGTTTGTTGAAAAGCTCCTGTATCTTCTTTCAATTATAACATCCCTTTGATTATTACTCATAACCATTCTTATTAAAAAATCCCTTTTTCCATGCCTAATTAAATGTTCTCCACTTCCTTGATATATTGCTTCTCCAAATAGAGAATAGCAAATTGCTTCAACTATTGAGCTTTTTCCACTTCCATTTTGTCCTGTAATGATATTTATCCCATCTACAAAATCCACTACGCTATCCTCATGAACTAAAAAGTTTTTAAGCTCTATTGATTTTATTTTCATTTTCCAATCTCCTTAAAACATTTTCTATATCCTTTTCTATATCTTCTTTTTTCTTTTCCACATCATTTAAGTTTATACTTTCAATAATTTCCATTACAATTTCATAATAATTTCCAAGAATTTCCTGCTTATAATTATCATTAGTGATTTTGAAATTTTGTGATTGAAATTGCTTAAAGCTCGTTATTATTTTTTCAATATGGTAAAATTTTAAATTGTTTAAAAGTGAATTTAATTCAGGTATAATATCATAGCTTGCATTATTTATTTTCAAAATTAAAATTATTTTTTGACTATCTTGATAGTTTTTGAGTTTATTTTCAATTTCCCCAATTGTTGGGTCATTAAATTCAATTTTAATATACTCTCTTGGTGTTTTTAGAAAAATTTCCTCTTTTTTTATATTATTTTTATCTAAAACTTCATAAAGAATTATTCTCTTTCTCGTTTTTTGTTTAATAAATCCATTTTCATCATATTCATACTCATCGTATTTTAGCGCCTCACTTGAGCCAACATAAGAAAACTTTTCTCTAATTTTTGGTGTATGAAAATGTCCAAGAAATATAAAATCAAAATCTTTCAATCTTTCAAAAGGAATATCAATAATACCTGATTTTTGTCTTGATGTTTCTTCATCTATTATTTGATGTAAAACAAGAAAGTTAATTTCCGAAGTTTTTAAATCTTGTAAAATTTCAGAAATTGTATCTTTTAAAATTTGTCTGTTTGAGAAATATGGAAGTAAGTAAAAGTTAATGCCATTATATGAAAATTTCAATTCTTCAACATTTATCCTACCATCTTTGAAAATCCTCATCATTTCTACGACTTTTACATTTTCATTTTCAAAAATGCTAATTGGTGATAATCCAATTCTTGCCTTAAAGTCATGATTTCCAGGTGTTATAAGAATTTTAAATTTTTTTGAAAGTTCAGAAAATTTTTCAAAGGCAAATTTCAATGTTATGCTTTCGGGTCTATCTTTATCAAATAAGTCTCCGCTATGAATTATAATATCAGGATTATAATCAAATGCCAATTGGAATATCTCTTCAAATACTCTTAAAAAATCATTATAAGTTTCATTCTTTCTATACTTTATAGCTCCAAGATGATTGTCAGAAATATGTAAAATTTTCATTGTAATGTTAATGCATATAAAACGATATTCATACCAAATTTTAAGGCAGTTTCTTGAACCTCCGGTGGGTCACCATGCCTATCAGTCCATCCATCAGATATATTGCTCTCATAAGTATATAATAAAACCAATCTATCTCCTATGAATATGCCATATGCTTTTGGAGGTTTTCCATCGTGTTGGTGAATTTTAGGTAATTTATCAAATTTCCAATAGATATGAAAAATTGGATGACTTAAAGGAATTTCTTCAAGTTCTTTATCAGGAAAAACCTTTTTAATTTCTCTTCTAAAATGAATATCAAGTCCATAATCATCATCTACATATAAAAACCCTCCCCTTTCAAGATATTCTCTTAAATTTTTAGCATCCATTTCAGAAAAATAGACATTTCCATGTCCTGTCATATAAATTATTGGATAATTGAAAATTTCTCTACTACTTGGTTTTACTATTGCTTGTCTTTCATCAAGGTCTATATTTATATATTTCTTTATAAATTTTACGAGATTTGGAATAACCTCCGGGTCATTATACCAATCACCCCCACCCTCATATTGTAATCTTGCAATTTGAAATGACAATAAAAGAAATGACATCAATTATTAAAATTTTAAGGCTACCCTAAAAACAAGCAACTTAATTTTGCTTTGTCCAATAAATAATGTTAAATAATTGATAATCAATAACTTATAAAAATTTTAGGAAATTACTGAATTTATCGGAGGTTTATTTAAGGGGCGAAAGTAAGGCAAAGCCTTATCTTCAGGGTGGGTGGTAAAATAAAGAAAAATAAATAGTTTTAGAATTATTAGACAATCCAAACAATATATGCTTTGTCCAATAAATAGTGTTAAGTGATTAACTATCAATAACTTATGAAATCTTTAATGAAATTATAGATTTTATAGGGGGATTATTAGGGGGCGGAAGCCCCCTGCCGAAAAATAGGGAACTTTAAAGCCGAAGGCTTATTTTTAGGGTGGGTGGGAAAAATAAGAAATAGTCGTAATTTTAGAATTATTGGACAATCCAACTCAATTTTATCCTTAACTTTAAAATTATCAATATGGAGATTATTACAAAAGAAGAAAATTATATTGAAATAAATGTTGGACCTCAACATCCTGCTACACATGGCGTTTTAAGAGTTATATTAACGCTTGATGGTGAAAGGATTGTAAAGGCAAAATGTAAAATTGGATATTTACATAGAGGAACTGAAAAGCTTGGAGAAGAAAAAAATTACTATCAAATGTTAATTTACACAGATAGGTTAGACTATTTAGCACCTTTATCAAATAATTTTGCTTATGTCAGAGCAGTTGAAAAATTGTTAGGAATTGAGAATAAAATTCCAAAAAGAGCAGAATATTTAAGAGTTATATTAGCTGAATTATCAAGGATAGCAAGTCATCTTGTTGGTGTTGGAACACATGTTATGGATATTGGTGCTTGGACATTTTTTTTACATGCATTTAGAGAAAGAGAAAAAATTTATGATTTATTAGAGGAAATTTCTGGTCAAAGAATGAATAATACATTTTTTAGATTTGGTGGTGTTGCTGCTGATTGTCCTCCTAATTGGCTTGAAAAGGTTTATAAATGGGCTGATGAATTTGAAAAGAAAATTTGGCCAGAGCTTATGGACTTAATAGCTGAAAATCCTATATTTAAAGAAAGAACTGTTGGTATTGGTGTAATTCCAAAAGATTTAGCAATAAATCTATCTTTAACAGGACCATTATTAAGAGGAAGTGGTATTAAAAAAGATTTAAGAAAAGATGAGCCATATTCTGTTTATTCTGAATTTGATTTTGATATACCTGTAGGAAAAAATGGAGATACTTACGATAGATTCATCGTTAGAATGGAAGAAATGAGACAAAGTGCAAGAATAATTAAACAAGCAATAGAAAAAATTCCTGATGGCGATGTTTTAATTAATGACTATAAAATTGTTCCACCACCCAAAAAAATTGTATATTCTCAAATAGAATACTTAATTCATCATTTTAAAATTATGAGTGAAGGGTTTTTAGTTAAAGAAGGTGAAGTATATGCTGCTGTTGAAGGACCAAAAGGAGAAATAGGTTTTTATATTGTTTCAGATGGCTCATCAAAGCCTTATAGATTTAGAATTAGACCTCCAAGCTTTATAAATTTACAAGCACTTGAAGAAATTGCTCCTGGTCATTTAATAGCAGATTTTATTGCTTTAATTGGAACAATTGATATTGTTCTTGGCGAAGTTGATAGATGATAATAATTGTATCTTTAAGTCTTGAAAATTTTTTAGCAAAATTATATGAAAACCCAAAATTAAAGTTTTTTGAAAATTACATAAGCTCTATAAATTTTTCAAAATGGGAATTTATAAACGCTTCAAAGTTTATGATTGAATATAATGCTATGTTTGAAAATGGTTTTTTAAGTTTTGGATATGAAATAAGTCCTTCAATAATTTACGATTTTCGTCTAAATAAAGCTAATGCGGATTTAAAAATTTATGAAGTAGTTAAGCAAAAGAATGAATTTATTTTTCAAGCAGTTTCAACTTACATAAAAGCACTTATTATTAAGAGTGAAATTGAAAATAAAGAGAAAATCATTTCAAATTATAAAAGAATTGCTGAAATTCTTGAAAATGAACATAAATTTAAAATTGAGCATCCCATAAATGAAATTATTTTAATTAAAAGTGAAATTTCAAACTTGGAAAGTGAAATAAACATTTTAAAAGAGCAATATAAAAGTCTATTAGCAGAATTAAATGCTTATGTTGAAATTGATAGTGTTGAAGAAATAAATGAAATTCCAAAAATTCAAAATCTAAATGCTAAAATGACAATAGATTTTAGAATTTTAGAGAAAAATAAGCAATTTTATAATGATAATTTGAAATTAAGTTATTTACAAGTTTTCCCATCAATAAAACCATCAATTTTAAGAAGAAATGATGGAACTTATGCTTTTATGATTGGTTTAGCATTTTCAATTTTCCCATTAAACTCAATAAAACAAAATAAAATTTTAGTTAGTAGCTTTAATGAAAAATTCCTAAATTACTATGAAAATTATATAAATTCAAAAATTCTTCAAATTATAACAGATTATGAAAATGCCAAAAAACGATATGAGAATTACGAAAAATTAAGAAAAGATTATGAAAAAACACTAAAAACCTTAAAGAACGATTATAAATTTTCAAATTTTGATTTGATTGATTATTACAAATTGGAAAATAAACTATTTGAAATTGAAATTGAACTCAAAAAATCTAAATATGAAACAATTTTAAAATCCTTTGAGTTGAATAAGTATATCATAAACATCCATTAGCCTTATGTTTTTATAACCTTTTTCAGTTAAGTAAATTATAATCATTTCAAGATTTTTTAATAAAAATTTACTATCATAAGGACTTAAATTTTCAATAACTTCAACATTATGAAACATTATATTTATGAAAATTTTTCTATCCTTGTATTTTCTTTCATATTTTTCAATAGCAAATTTCATTTCTTCAAAATTGTAATTTGAAGGTCTTACCCATATATTTCCAAAGAATTTATTAAAAATTCTTCTAAAAAACCTAAAATTATATAGTTTTGAATTTCTAAAAATTTTATATAATTTTGGATTTCTTGAATAAACAGTTATTGGAACTTCAAGAATGCCATTTACAAAATAAGGATAATCAGGTTTATCTGTATGGTCTATATCTGAAATTTTTGAGAAAGGAGCAACTGAGCTATCAACTTTGTAATTTAAAATTTTTAAGAATTTGTAAGTTCTATTACTTATTGAAAAACGACCCGCTCTATAAGAAATTGGATTAAAGTGGAATGTTTTTATAAATAATTCTGTTAAATTTTTTAATTTTTCAAATTCAATTTCATCTTCATAATCACTTGTATATTCATTAGCATATTCAATATTTTCTTTTTTATTTGGCTCAATAAATTCTCCATGTAAATGTGTTCCAAGCTCAACATTCTTCTTTAATAAATCTTTAAAAATTAAGACTGACTTTTCATCATAAATAACTTCTGGACTTAAAAGATAAACTGCCCTTATATTGTATTTATCAAAAATTTTCTCTAAGATATTTACCCCTTCATAAACACCAATAAAACTTAAAGGTTTTATAACCTTCCAATTCTTATCCTTATCGCATTCTGTATCTATTGAAATAATAAAAAACTTATTTAGCATTTATTTTTTCTTTTCTAATTAAAATTCTTTCACCATTTTCCTTTGTTCCATAAAAATAAACATTCAAACTATCTTTATAAAAATCCAAAATTACATATCCTCTATATTCAGCATTCATAAACTTTATATGTGGATTTTGTTTTAAAATTGTATCACTTATTGCTTTTAAATTACTTGGAGAGCTAACACCTGCTGTTATGATTTCATAAGCGATTGGTTTTTTATTATAAATAACTTCACCAAAATAAAATACATGTGTATCTCCCGTTGAAAAGATAACATTCTTAATATCTTTTATATTTTTTAAAATTTCCATCTTTTCAAAATAATAACCATCCCATTGATCAACATTTAATGGTTTATTATCCTTAAATAAATCCATAAACATAACATTATTTGCTATCAATTTCCAAATTGATTTTGAATTTTTTAGATTGTTTATTAGCCAATTTTTTTGCTCCTTTCCAAGTAATGTTCTACCTTCACTAAAAGCGACTTTATAACAATCACCTTTTGGATTGAAAGTTGGCCTACAAGCCATTTCATCACGATATTGCCTTCCATCAATTAAAAAAATATCAATTAAATTTCCTACTTTAAAACTTCTATAAATTCTAAAACTATCATTATCTCTAATAGGAATGTATTCAAAAAAAGCTTTATAAGCGTCATATAATCTTTTAGGATTATAATATCTCATAACTTTACCTGCGTAATCATTCATTACTTCATGATCATCCCAAATGGCATATATTGGAATTCTTGATAGTGCCAACTTTAAAAATGTATCACTATGAGCAATTTTATATTTGCTTCTATATGTTTCTAAGTCTTGTGCAGGTAAAGTTGGATCTGCTCTTCTTGGATTTCTATAAACATTAAATTCATATATAAAATCTCCCAAAAATAAAATTATATCAACACTATCATCAGCTAAATACTTATATGCCCAAAAATAATTTTCCGAAAAATGTTGGCAAGATAATAAGGCAATTCTAAAATGGTTAGTTTCCTTTGGCAATGTTTTTGTTTTTCCAATTGGACTATATTTATCTTTATATTTAAATCTATAAAAGTAAGTTTTTCCTGGTTCAAGCCCATCAATTAAAACTTTAATTGTCCAATCTCTTGAACTATCCGTTATAATTTTTCCGCTTTTTATTATTTTATTAAACAAACTATCTTCTGAAATTTCATATATAACTTCTGCTTTTGAATAAGCATCTAATTTTGTCCATATTATAACTGAATTCGTATCTGCATCACCAGAGGCTACTGAATAATTAAAATAAAAGAAAATAATTAGCAAGCTTTAAAATTTTAAACTTGAAAAAGAAAAGTTTGAGAGAAAAATTAGAAGGTTGGATTTGGACAATTATTATTGTTTTAATTTTAAGAGAATCCGTCGTTCAAGCATATTTAATTCCTTCTGGCTCTATGGAAGATACATTACTACCTGGTGATTTTGTCCTTGCTACTAAATTTGATTATGGACTTAAAATTCCATTTACTGATATTAAACTATTCTCTGGAAAATTACCAAAAAGAGGTGAAATTGTAATTTTTACATATCCAATTGATAAAAATAAAGATTTTGTTAAAAGAGTTATTGCTCTTCCTGGCGATACTATTGAGATTAGGGATAAGGTTGTTTATATAAATAATAAGCCTTTGTTTGAGCCTTATGTAGTCTATAAAGATAGCTATTATTATAAATCTGTTAATATTGATAAGGAGAGTTTTCAAAAGCTTTGGTTAAATGGTGCTTTTGCGAGTGGTCAGAAATTTATTCGTGATAATTTTGGACCTGTTGTTGTTCCAAAAAATGCTGTTTTTGTTATGGGTGATAATAGGGATTATTCATTTGATTCAAGGTTTTGGGGTCCTTTGGATATAAAGTATCTAAAAGGAAAACCAAGAATAATATACTTTTCTTGGGGTGAAAAGGGTATAAGGTTTAATAGAATTCTTAAGATAATAGGATGAAAGTTGAAAAGGTGTTAGAGAATTTTCAAAAACAATTTCACATTTATTTAAAGGAAAGAAAAATTTCTAAAATTTATCAAAAAATTGGTGAATATATTTATGAAATTTATAAGTCAGGTGAAATTATTGATGATGAAAATTTATTAAAACTTTTAAAAAAGATAGATGAGATAAATAAAGATGAAAGGTAAATTTCTGATTTTAATTTTGCTTTTTGGATGCTCGTTTATTCAAGAAAGAGTGAATGTGAAGAATTTAAAGTTTAGTTATAGAAGCGCTACAATTGAAGCCTTAACGCTTGACAAAATTAACTTTATTGTTAATCTTGAAGCATATAATCCAAATCAAATAGATGCAGTCATAGATAAGCTTGATTATGTTATATATTTTGAAGGATATAGGGCAATAAGTGGCTCTACAAATCAGGCATATGAAATTAAGGCTAATGGTAGAAAAATTATAACAGTAAATGGTTATATTTTATTTGCAGATTTGCCTGATTTGTTTAAAGCTATTAAATCTTCTTATGGTAAAAGTAGAGTTAGGATAACTGCTGAATTAAGACCAGAAGTTAAAACAATTATAGGAAAGTTTAGATATACTGTTAAGTTAGATGAATATATACCACTTAATTGGCGATGATGTTTTTAACTTTTCTTTTGGCAAAAAGTGATATTTTGAAAATTAGTGATGAAATTGTTTATTCTATTGAAAATGGAGATTTTAAAGCAATTATGAAATATGGAGATAAAAGAGGTGTTATATTCTCAATAAATGCAGTTATTGATAGTTTTGACCCTAAAATTCCACCCCAAAAATTAAAATTTATTTTAAATGACACTACAAAGTTATTTTGGGGATATGAAATTTCTTCAGGAAGAGAAGTTTATATGACATTTAATGAGTTTTATAGTAAGTTCTTGAAGAAAAATTATTTAAAAGGCAAAAAACTAATTAATAAAATTTCAGATAGGAAAGTTAAAACAAATATAAATGAGATTTTTAAGGATGCTCAATTTGTTGAATATACAATAAAAACGAATGATTATGATTTTAATAGTTTAATTCTTGTTTTTTCAAAAGGAGCTTTATCTGCTATTCTTTTTAATAAATGGGCACCTTAATAACATTTTCAATTTTTTCTTGACTTCTTTTGGCATTTATCATTTTGCTATCAATATAAGCATCTACAATTGAAAACATTTTAACAGCAAAAAATGTTATAAAATATCCAATGCTTGACCAATAATAATTTTCTTGTTTTGTTGTATTGTACTTATAAGTGTTATATAAAAATAGTGAAAAGGTTGAAATATCAGTTAAAGAAATTATTGAGCCTTTTAATGTTTTTCCATTATAAAATTGTCCTCCACCTGGAATAAATGTAGATAATAAAACTGCTTTTTTTGAAGATTTGTAATTTAAGGTATCCAAATTGAGGAAAATAATTAACATTATTGAGGATTTATCAGTTTATTTAAATCAAAAATTTTTTCAGCTTCTTCCTTCGTTAAATAACCCATTTCTACTACAATTTCCTTTACACTTCGTTTTTCTTTTAAGGCTCTTTTGACAACTTCTGCTGATTTGTCATATCCTATAATTGGATTTAAAATTGTTGCTATAATTGGATTTCTATATAATAATTCTTCAACATGCTCTTTATTTACAATAAAATCTTTTATACATTTATCCGCTAAAACATAACAAGCATTTGTAAGAATTTCAATAGAATTTAAGATATTGTAAATCATAATTGGCATCATTACATTTAATTCAAATTCTCCAAGGCTATTACTAATTGTAATTGATAAATCATTTGCTATTACTTGAACACCAACCATTCTAACTGCTTCTGGAATAACGGGATTAACTTTTCCTGGCATAATTGAAGAGCCAGGTTGTAATTCAGGAAGAATAATTTCAGAAAAACCTGCTATTGGACCACTATTCATAAGTCTTAAATCATTAGAAATTTTAATTAAATTTGTTGCTAAAATTTTTAATGCGGATGAAAGCTCTAATATACTATCTCTGCTTGATTGTGCTTCAAAATGATTATTTGCTTCAATAAAGTCTAAATTTAATAATTGTGATAATTTTTCTGCTACTTTTTTACCAAAATTAGGATGTGTATTTATTCCTGTTCCAACAGCAGTTCCACCAATAGCAAGTTCTCTTAATCTTGTAAATGTTGATTCAATTCTATGTTTAGCATATAAAATTTGTGTTGCCCAACCACTTAGTTCTTGCTCAAAGCTTATTGGCATTGCATCCATTAAGTGAGTTCTACCTGTTTTAATAATACCTTTAAGTTCTAATGATTTTTTAACAATTGTTTGATATAAATGCTCAATTGAAGGAATTAATTTATATTTTGTTTCATAATAGGCAGAAACATTCATAGCAGTTGGTATTACATCATTTGATGATTGTCCCATATTTACATGGTCATTTGGATGAATTGGTTCTTTCGTTATTCTTTTTCCTGTTAAAATTTCATTTGCTCTTGTTGATATTACTTCATTTATATTCATATTGGTTGATGTTGCTGAGCCTGTTTGGAATATATCTAATGGAAATTGGTCATCAAATTTTCCTTCTATAATTTCATTTATGGCTTGCTTTATAGCATTATAATAGTTTTGTGGTATTTTTCCAAGCTCATAATTTACTTCTAAACATGCTAATTTTACATAAGCAAGAGCTTTTATAAAGCTTTTAGGAAACTTTAAATTACTTATTTGAAAATTCTCTAATGCTCTTTGAGTTTGCGCACCCCAATAAGCATTTTGAGGAACTCTAACCTCACCGAGTGTATCCTTTTCAATCCTTTCCATAATCTTCTCCTAAAATTTTTTTAAGTTCTTCTTGATTTTTTGACAAATATAAGGCATATCCTTTAAGCAGATTTATATCAATTTTTCTTGGAATTTCCTTTATTGTTTTTTTTGAATACTTAATATAATCAGGACCAATAGCACTAATTTCCTTTACTTCAATTTCAATTGGTTTTTTAAGCAAAAGCAGTTTATTTATAATTTTCCTTATAAGAATGGAAGATAAAATATCCTTAAAAGGGTCAAAATTCATATTTAAAATTTTAAAGGGCAAAGAAAAAATTTACCTTAAAATTTTATAAATTTTGAAAGCACTTATTATTAGACTTGGACAGCTTGGAGATGTTGTTCTTACAACAAGTGTTATAGAGCATTTATATGAGCAAAATTACGAAATTCATTATTTAACAAGAAAACCATTTGATGAAATTTTTTTCCAAGATTATAGAGTTAAAAAAGTTTTTATTTATGGAAAGGTTAGTTTATTTGAGCTTTTGAAAGAAAATTATGATTTAGTTTTAGATTTACACTCAAAAATAAAAACAATTATTTTATCAAGACTAATCTCACCTTTTCATTCAAAAACTTACAATAAGCGAATTATAGAAAGAAGATTAACATTAATTTTCAAAAAACCTTTTAACAAATTAAGAATTTATGAAATGTATAATGAAGTTGTTAATTCTAATAAAAAGCCAAAAATTATAATAAATTCAGAGCCTATTATCAAAGGTGATTATATTGTTATAAATCCAACAGCAAGGTATCCTTCAAGAATTTATAGACATTATGATAAATTAGATGAACTTTTAAATAAAATTGGAATAAAAAAAGTTTATATTGGAACAGAAAATGATTTACATTTCTTGAAAAATTTTAAATTTAGCGGAATAAATTTAATTGGAAAGACAACAATAAGAGAAATGCTTAATATTGTTAAATATGCTAAGTTATTTATTGGAAATGATAGTGGTATTACTCATATAGCAAGTGCTTTTAATGTTCCTTCAATAGTTTTTTTTGGTCCTACGGTTTTAAGTTTTGGATTTGAGCCTTTTTGTGATAAATATTATGTATTTGAAATTAAAAATCTTCCTTGTCGTCCTTGCTCATTACATGGAGAAAAACCTTGTAAAAGGAAAGATTATGCTTGTTTAAGTTGGATAGAGCCTGAATTAGTTTTTGAGAAAATTTTAGAAATGCTTTAAAATTTCAATAGTGTCAAAAATTATCTATGACAAGATAAAGTACTTGGGTCTTCAAAGTTCATTTATTATATCTAATGCTTTTGAGCAATATCTTAAAAATATAGCATTTAATGGTTATATTATTTTCAATAGTAGAGATTTTTGTTATATTTTAAGTGGTGAATTATTCGCAATTAAGAGAATTGATGATGTTAAGAGACCTTGGTTTGCAGATGTTTATGAGCTTAATCCAAAGTGTTTAGTTTTTTTTATGAATTTTAAAGATGGAAATTTAATTGAAAATTTGAAAATTAGTCCAAAAAGTTTGGATATTATAATAAAAAATACAATTGAAACAACAAGTTATTTTTGGATTGAAGTAAAACATAAGGATGACTTTTATGATATAATATACTTTTCATCTGAGATTTGTGGAATTTATAAAAATAGTCAAAAAGTTGAAAAAATTTTTGAAAATGAATTTAGTGAAAAAATTGAGATAAAGGTTTTTGATTTTAAAAATTTATTTGAAACGAAAAAAACTGAAATGATAAGAATTCTATATTTAAAAAGATTTGAAAGCATATGGAATAAATACAAGGATTTGATTATTAGAGAATATGGTAGAGAAAAGGCTGAAATTGAATTTAGGAAAATTCAGAAAGAACTTGCTAAAAAATTTCCCATTTTAGACCCTCTTGTTGGATTTATTGATTTGGATAAGGAATTAAATTTGAAAATTCATTCTTTAAACGAAAATGAAATTAATGCTATTGTTGAATTATTATTAGAATTTTACAAAAGAGCATTACCAAAAAAATATGATTTAATAAAAGAGGAAATTTTATGAAGAGATTTAGTGATTTAATTTATTCAAAGCTTTCAAATGCTTTAAAAATAACCTTCATTTTCATATTGATTGTAAATTTAATTTTGATTTTTTCAATATCAAAAGTATTTGAAAAAGGGAGTGATATTGCATTTTTGAGGGGACAACTTACCGAATTTTCACTTATGATATATGATATAGCATCAGGTATTCATTCAAAGGAATATGTAAAAGTTTCACTTTTAGAGGATTTAAAAAGAACTCAACCCACTTTAAATAAATATAAAAATGAAATTTGGTCAAAGGATTTTTCGGATTTTCTCCAAAAATTTAACAAATTTATAGAAAAACCAAATAAGAAATTAGCGGATGATATGTTTTTATTAGCAGAAGATTTAAACAGGAAATTGCTTGAAATTGATATTGAAAGTAGAAAATTTTCATCCATAGGTATAATTGTTATTGTTGTTTTAAATGTTATTTTTATTGGGGCTATTGGATTTTTCCTTATAAATTACGCTTATAAATTATCTCTTGAATTTTCTAATCCACTTTTAGAAATTAGAAATATATTATCAAAAATAGCTTTTGGTAGTATAGAAACTCCTATTAACTATAAAGGTGAAATTGTTGAAGTTTTTGATATTTTTGAAAGTATTGAAACACTTAGAAAGGATTTATATGAAACAAAATTAAGAATACAGGAAATTTTAAGAAAATACAGAGAAGGTTGATTAATCCTTAACCAAGACAAATTCAACATTTAATTTTTTCAATTTACTTTTTAATTTGTTTGAAATTTCCTTGCCAATTATAAGTGGAATAACTTTCTTCTTATAAACCTTCTCTAAAATCTCTTTTCTTCTTATAACCCTTTCAATATCATAATTTCCAATTTTATATGAAATCTCAATAGCAACATAAACTTCTTCTTTTGTCTCTTTTAATATACCACTAACTATTAAATCCAATTCAATAACATCATTTTCTTCCTCCTCAGTTATTATTCCTTTTTCAACATATTCATCTAATTCTTCAAGTAATTCGCTCTTATCCTTAATTTTACATTTTCTAATTCCAATATAACTTCCTAAATATGAGCATATATTTATGAAAACTTTGTGTTCTAATTGCCACCCTTTTAGTTCTTGTATGCTTATTTCATGCCTTTTTAGAATTTCCTCCATCTTATCTTGTCTTTCTTTTATTTCCTCTTGACCTTTTTCTAATTTTTCAAGCCTCTTATCAACTTCTTCAAATTTTTGATTTACCTCTCTTCTAAATTCTTCAAACTTCACTGGCAGTTCCAATAGCTCCTTAGTTAAAATTAACATTCTTAACTTTTCAAGATAATCAGGTCTTTCTCTTAACAAATTTAGCAAATCTTCAAATTCTTTTATGATATATTCTTTTTCCATAGTTTTAAAAGTTTAAAGGATATACTAAACTCTTAATTCCATTTCAAGCAATTGTAAAAATTCTTTATTTGAACTTGTTCTTTTCATTTTATTTATTAGAAATTCCATAGCATCAACAGGGTCTTTACTTGATATTGCTTTTCTTAATGCCCAAACCTTTTCAAGAACATCTTTTGGTAATAAAAATTCTTCTCTTCTTGTTCCACTTCTATTTAAATCAATAGCAGGGAATATTCTTCTATCTGCTAATCTTCTATCTAAAACAATTTCCATATTACCTGTTCCTTTAAATTCCTCATATATAATATCATCCATTCTTGAACCTGTTTCAATTAAAGCAGTCGCAATAATTGTTAAACTTCCACCTTCTTCAAGACTTCTTGCTGCTCCAAAGAATTTTTTGGGTTTTATTATAGCAGCAGCATCAAGTCCTCCTGTCATTGTTCTTCCAGAATGGGGAGCAATAACATTATGAGCCCTTGTTAATCTTGTTATAGAGTCAAGCAAAATTACTACATCCATTCCCATTTCCGCAAGTCTTTTTGCTCTTTCAAGAACAATATCTGCTATATATACATGTTTTTCAGCTGGTTGGTCAAATGTGGAATAATATATTTCTGCTTCGGGAACAAGTCTTTTCATGTCTGTAACTTCTTCTGGTCTTTCATCAATTAAGAGAATTATTAAATATATTTCTGGGTGATTTATAACGATGCTTTGTGCGATTTTTTGAAGAAGAACTGTTTTTCCTGCTCTTGGTGGTGAAACAATAAGCCCTCTTTGTCCTTTTCCTATTGGTATAAATAAATCTATTATTCTTCTTGATAAATCCTCATCTCCCGGAATTTCAAGGTTTATTTTTTGTGTTGGATAAAATGGAGTTAATTTTTCAAAATCTCTTCTTTCAGTAATTTTATCAACTTCAATATCATTAACTGTTTCAATTTTTACAAGTGAATGATATTTTTCACCTTCTTTTGGAGCTTTGACAAAACCAGCAATCATATCACCTTCTTTCAATTTATATTTTCTTATAATCATAGGAGAAACATAAACATCATCCTGACTTGGTTGGAAATTCTGGTGAGGCATTCTTAAAAAGCCATAAAAGCCCTCTGGAATAATATCAAGAAGTCCTTCTTTGAAAACAAGTCCATCTTCTGTTGTTGTTTTTTCTATAATTTTCTTTATAAGCTCCTCTTTTTTCATATTTTCATATCCTTCTATATTCATTTCCTTTGCCATTTCATATAATTCTGAAAGTTTCTTTTGTTTTAATTCTCTTATTAGCATAATTTCCACCTCCTTAAAGCATTTTTGTATTATTTATATATAAATCAAATGAGCAATTTAAAACTTTCGCTGCTTTTTGAGCCATTATTGTTCTATCAAGGAAAATTTCAAAAAATTCAAGAACAGGAGCAATTTTTATATCTATATCAATTTTATAAGAAATTGTTCTCTTTTCTTTTGAGATAATTATTTCTCTATTTATTGAGGCGTAATTTACTCTATCGTGAATATCAACATTTAAATTTTCTATTGTTCTTACTCTTGTTCTATGAACATCTGCTTTGTCTGCTAAGATAAGTGCTGCTGAAACTTCTGAAACTGGATATCCACTTGCCTCATGATGTGTTCCAATAGCACTTATCACAATTCCTATTTCTTCATAACTCATACCCATTTCTTTTAAAATATCATAAGCAATCATAGCACCACTAACTTCATGATTTAATCTGTTTATACTATTACCAATGTCATGTAAATAACCTGCAATTTCAGCTAACTGTGCAAGCCTTTCAGGATAACCAAGTTCTCTTAAAATCCTTCCCGCTTGATATGAAACCCATCCGACATGTCTGAAACCATGCTCCGTATATCCAAGTGATTCCAAACACTTATCAGCAAGTGTTATGTAATATCTAACTTTTTCATTTTTCTTTAAGTCTTCTATTGTTATCATATTTACCTCCTTTTATAATTCACTTATAAATTTTGGATTTTCTTCAATGTAATTTCCAATAACAACATAATCTGCTCCAAATTCAAAAATTTTTTCAATTGTTTGAATATCTCTTATTCCTCCTCCTACTATTAAAGGTAGATTTGTCCATTTTCTAATTTTTGATAAAATTTCAAAATTTATATAATTTTTACCGCCTGAGCCACTTTCTAAATATATTGCTGAAAATTTCATAATTTCACAAACTTTAATAAAAGATAAAATAATATCCTCATTTTCTGATATTTCATATGCTTTTGAAATTATAAATGAGCTTGTCCATTTACTTGAAAGTAAAAGATAACCGCAAATATAAATATCCTTTTGAGATAGTAAAATAGCATTTTTTAGAATTTCCGTCCAAAAATAATTATAATCATAAGTATTTAGTGGAAATGGAATAAGAAATGCATCAAATTGTTCGCTTATCTGATAAGAGCCACCACAAAATGAAATTATTGGTTTATTGATTTTCATTTTAAAATTAGATAGGAATTTATGAAAGTTAAAGTTCTTTATTATACTTCCTCCAAGAAATACAAAAGCTATGTTTTCATTATTATTTATATAATTAGAAATCATGTCTATGTCTTCCAATTTCCATTTATCAGGGTCAATTAGAATTATTTTCTTTTTATGGTTTCTTACAAACAATTAATCTGAATGGTGGCGGGCGGACTCGAACCGCCGACACGGGGCTTATGAGACCCCCGCTCTACCAGCTGAGCTACACCACCGATAGCGGGGGAGGGATTTGAACCCTCGACCTCCGGGTTATGAGCCCGGCGAGCTACCTGGCTGCTCCACCCCGCGTTAGTAAGTCTTAAAATTTTAAAGCATAACTTTAAAATTTATTACTTATGAATTTTTCCTTTTGGTTAAAGGCACTAAGAGTAATTCCAAGAATAGGTAAGGAAGAATGGAACAAATTGGATTTTGTTTCAAAGTGGCTCGTTTTATCAAGGTCAGCGGTTTTTATAATAACATTAATACCATCTTTTATTGTTGCTATTTTTGCTTATTTAAATAATAAATTTGATTTTTTAAATTGGCTTATGCTTACAATTGGTTTAATTTTTGCTCATGCCCTAAATAATATGTTAAATGACTTTACAGATTATGTAAAAGGTGTTGATAAAGATAATTATTTTAGGGCTCAATATGGTCCTCACCCGCTTGAACATAATTTAATAAGTAAAAAGGAATTTTTTATTTATGTTTTAATTACAGCAATAATTGCTTTAATTCCTGCTATTTATTTTATATATTTGAGAGGTATTAGTGCTTTGATTTTAGTTTTAATTGGTTCATTTTTTGTTTTGTTTTATACATATCCATTAAAATATATAGGTCTTGGTGAATTAAGTGTTTTAATTGTTTGGGGTCCTTTAATGATTGGTGGTGGATATTATGTTATAACTAATGAATGGAATATAGATATAATTTTAATGAGTTTTATATATAGTCTTGGAGCAACAAGTGTTTTATTTGGAAAGCACATAGATAAATATGAAGACGATAAATCAAAAGGAATAAGGACATTCCCCGTTATTATTGGTAAAAGAAATGCAAGGATTTTAAATATAATAATTATGGCTCTACAATATATTTTAACAATTTATCTTGTCTTTATTGGATTTTTCAAATTTACTATGTTAGTAGTTCTAATTGGTCTTTATTGGTTTTTTAAGAATGTTTTGAAAGTTTATTTAAGTGAAAAACCAAAGGAAAGACCTTCCAATTATCCTGATAGTGTTTGGCCTCTTTGGTATGTCGCTTTTGCGTTTGACCATAATAAAAAGTTTGGATATTTATTTTTAATTGGTTTATTACTTGAAATGGTTTTAAGAAAGGTGATTTAAAATTTTAGTTATGATTTTTATAAGGTGATTTTCAGAGTTTGAAAATGCTTTATTCTCCTCATGGAGTAATATATTATGGTGAATATAAACTTCCCGATGAAATTGTAATTGAGAAGTCTCAATTTATGAATAGCCATCCTAACTATAAACAAACTATCAAAGGTTCAATAAATGTTTCAAAGATAAATAATAATTACGAGGTATATAAATTAGAATTTACGAAACTTGTTGAATTAAATGGAAATAAAAAATTTTATCCATCTTATTTTTTAGTTTATGATGGAAAAATCATTTTGGAAAGCGATTATATAACTGATAGGAATTTAGATTTTAAGCTTATTTTTGAAGAAGATGTTTTAGTACCTTTTGATATTAGAGACAATTTAGAAGGAGAATTTAATTATAATGAAAATATAAAGTTAAAATATAAATGTAGTCCCCCTGATGAGCCTTCGCTTCCAAGATGCGGATTTAAAGTTTTATTTAAAAATATAAGGGATAGTATAATAGGAACTACAAATGGTATAATTAGAATTGGAACATATGATTTTGATAACGATAAAATAGATGAAATTATTGTTCAAAGCGAAGGGGTATCTGATTATGGAATTTCAATCTATAAAATTTCATCTTCAAAATTAATAGAAATAGCAAGTTGGTCAGAAAAGGCTGCTTATAATTGCTCATATTATCCTATTGCTTTTAAGGTTAAAAATACTTTTTATGTTCTTTATAATGACTTATCAGATATTGTAAAAAATTATAATAAGTGTAGATACTTTCCAATTTCTAAATAAAAAGACTTAAAAAATCATCGGGAATAACATTTCTTATTACATTTAAAAGTTGTTTTGAAAATCTTCTAAAACTATTTGAAATAGCATAAGCTCTTGAAATTGATAAGTAGTAATTATAAAACCATTTATCTTTCAGTTTTTCAATGATAATTTTTAAACTTTTTATATTGTTATATAAAATTTCAGGTGTTGCTTTTAATATGGCAAATTCCATAAATTGTGGAAATTTTGGCATTAAAAAAACTCTTGAATAACCAAATAATTCATAAAATTTATGATAATTTCCAAAATGCTCATCTTTATAAGCCATTACGATAATTGATGAATCATAAGGCTCATTTACAACTTCATAATTTTCTGATAAAAAATTTATAATTTCATAATCATTGGCATCATCAGGAATGTAAATTTTTATGCTATCAGGTGGGTTTATGAACTTCTTATAATCAATTGGATAGTCAATATAAATAACAAGTGTGCTATCTATGAACATTCTTAATAAAATATCCTTTTGAAATTTGTGATGAACGATAATTCTATCAACATAATTTAGAATTTCATATGCCTTTTCAAAACTATTATGCATTATAGCAATTTTACCAATTTTTTCATCTTTATATTCTTTAAAAATTTCAATATCTTTTTCATCCTCAATGTGAGCAATTAATATAAAAAAATCAAAATTATCCAAAAGGACATTTTCTTTTTGTAAATGAAATTTTAAATTTGAATTATAGTTTTTAAATTTTGGATTTTCAATTAAGTTGAGCTTTATTTTCAACATGCTTTAAACCAAGAATTTCATCAAGTTCCTCACCTGTTATTGTTTCTTTCTCTAATAATAATTGAGCAACTTTATTTAATTTGTCTAAATTTTCATTTAAAATTTTATAAGCGGTTTCTTCTGCTTCTTGTAATATATTCTTTATTTCTCTATCTACAATTTTTAGCAAGTCTTCGGAAGTTCCATTTCTTTTTACAAGTTCCTTTCCCAAAAATACTTCATCCCCTCTTGAAATAAAAATTGGACCAAGAATTTTGCTCATTCCCCATTCCATAACCATTTTTCTTGCTATCTCCGTTGCTCTTTCTAAATCATTAGCAGCACCTGAGCTTACTTCATTAAATATAATTTTTTCAGCAACCCTTCCTCCCATTAGAATTGCTAATTGATTTTTCAAATAGCTTTCTTCATAAAGATATTTATCTTTTTCAGGAAGAGAGACTGTAACTCCAAGAGCCATTCCCCTTGGAATAATTGTGACTTTTTCTACTTTATCTGACTTGGATAATAATCTTGAAACAATAGCATGTCCTGCTTCATGATAAGCAACTCTTCTCTTTTCTTCATCTGATAAAATCATATTCTTTTTTGCTGAGCCCATAATGATTTTATCTCTTGCTTCTTCTAAATCTTTCATAGTTATTTTATCTCTTCCATTTCTTGCTGCTAATAATGCTGCTTCATTTATAAGGTTTGCCAAATCTGCTCCTGAAAATCCTGGTGTCATTTGAGCAATTTTTTCAAGATCAACATCATCCGATAATGGTTTGCCTTTTGCATGAATTTTTAAAATTTCTAATCTTCCTTTAACATCAGGAAGACCAATATAAACTTTTCTATCAAATCTTCCTGGTCTTAATAAAGCAGGGTCTAATATATCAGGTCTATTTGTTGCTGCTAAAATAACAATACCTTCTTTGCCTTCAAAACCATCCATTTCAACAAGTAATTGATTTAAGGTTTGTTCTCTTTCATCATGTCCCCCTCCTATTCCACTTCCTCTCATCCTTCCAACTGCGTCAATTTCATCTATAAATATAATAGCTGGTGCTAATTGTCTTGCTTTCTGAAATAAGTCTCTAACTCTTGCAGCTCCAACACCAACAAACATTTCAACAAAATCAGAACCTGATATTGATAAAAACGGAACACCTGCTTCGCCTGCTACTGCTTTTGCCAATAATGTCTTTCCAACACCTGGAGGTCCTACTAATAATATACCTTTTGGTATTTTAGCACCAAGCTTTATATATTTTTCTCTGTTTTTTAGAAATTCTACAACTTCTTTTAAGTCTTCTTTTGCTTCTTCACAATCTGCTACATCGTCAAACCTAACATTTGGTTTATTATCTATGTAAATTTTTGCTCTACTTTGGGAAAATTCAAAAGCTTTACTTGTTCCATTAGTTATACTTCTAAAAAATATAAACCAAAACAATAAAAATAAAATAATCCAAGGAATGTAGCTTATAAATATATCCCAAAACATATTTCTGTTCTTCGTTTTTATAATTACTCCCTTATCAATCATTTCTCTCATAAGTTGCTCATCTTTATAAGGTAGAATAGTCTTAAAAAATCTAATTTCTCTGTTTTGTATTTTTAAAGGCTCTCTAAATTCACCTTCAACTTCATTATCAGTAATAGTAATTGAAGAGACTTTGTTATCTCTTATAAATTGAATAAATTGATTATATGTTATTTCAATTTTTGAAGCATTATTTGGATTGAAAATTGTAAAAAGTATAAAGAACGAGCTTATTATAATTAACCAAACAAAAAGTATTTGAAATAAATTTTTAGACATATCTAAAATTTTAAAGTTGAAGATGTAAAAGAATATGCGTTGTCTAGTAATTCTAAAATATAGATTATTTCTTATTTTTCCTACCCACCCTGAAATCAAGCCTTCGGCTTATGAACTTCGCCCCCTTAAATTCCCCCATAAAATAAATAATTTCCTAAAATTTTCATAAGTTATTGATTATCAAGAACTTAACATTATTTATTAGACAAAGCAAAATTATCTTGGATTGTCTAGGAATTCTGAAATTGCTATTATTTCTTATTTTTCCCCACACACCCTAAAAATAAGCCTTTGGCTTAAAATTTAGACAAGGCAAAAAGATAAAGTTTTTGTTAATACTATAAAATTTCAACACTATCAAAGTAGAATTAGAGCTTGAAGTTCAATATCGTGATTTAGACCCACTTGGTCATGTTAATAATGCTGTTTATTTAAGTTATTTTGAGCAAGCAAGAGTTAAAATGTTTGAAAATTTATATAAAAATAATCCCAATTACAATTTTGTAATAGCACATGCAGAAATTGATTATTTGAAACCTTTATATCTTGAAAAAATAAAAATTGTTTGTTGGGTTAGCAATATAGGAAAAACAAGTTTTAAAATTGATTATGAAATATATAATTCAAAAAATGAAATCTGTGCTAAAGGCTCAACAATCCAAGTTATGTTTGACCCCATTAAAAAGCAAAAAATTGAAATTGATGAAAAATTCAAAAATTACTTAACTTCATTTTTTTATAACCCTCATAAATCCTCCTAATAATTGTTATATAAATTAAAATTGAAAAAACAACAAGGAAGAAAAAAATGAATTTTATAAAAATTGTCATCAGTGCTATAAAAAAAATTCTTTCAGCTCTTTCCATAGGACCTGCCTTTATAAGAACACCCAAAGATTCACCTCTCGCTCTTATATAACTAATTAAAAATGAGCCAAAAGCACAAATTATTAAAAGTATTTGAATTAAAAAATTTTCTTTAAAAGCTACAATAAGTGATAAAAAAATTAAAGCTTCTGATATTCTATCAAAATTTGAATCTAAAAATGCTCCTAATTTTGAAGTTTGATTAGTCATTCTTGCTAATTCACCATCCATAGCATCAAATAAGTTTATAAGAATTAAACTAATTGCACCCAATAAAAAATTTTTGTTTAAATAAAAATAAAATGGAACTAAATTTAAAATAAGCGTTATCGTTGTTAATAAATTAGGCTTAACATTTAATTTAACAAAAAACTTTATAATAGGCAATAAAAAAATAACTCTTAACTTCTCTTTCAAGATTTGAAATTTTAAAGTGCTTAATAAAGCTTTGTCCAATAATTCTGAAATTATTTATTTTTCTTTATTTTCCCCACCCACCCTAATGAATAAGCCTTCGGCTTAAAACTTCGCCCCCTAAATGAACCCCCAATAAAAACTATAATTTTTTAAAATTTTCATAAATTATTGATTATCAAGGACTTAACATTATTTATTAGACAAAGCAGGATATTATTATTTATGCTTTAAAATTTCAATATGGCAAAAAGAGAAAAAAAACCAAAGGTTGTAAGATTTCACCTTTATGGTAATGACCTTGAAGCAGAATTAAAATCCATTAGAGAAGAGGCAAAAATAAAGGAAGAAATGCATAGAAATTGGGATAATCCTGAGTATTGGAAAAAGATATATGAAAGAATGTTTGGAGAGCCTTTCCCTTATCCCGATGAAACTGACGTTCAAAAAATAAGAGATATTTTTGAAGAAAAACTTACGGAAGAATATAAAAAAATGGGTTTTGAATGATACAAATCAAATTAAAATAAGCACAAAACAAAAAATTCATCGAAAGTTTTAATAGATAGAAGTGGCAAGAACGAGATAAAGACTTTCTTTATCAACAAAAATCCCCAATAAAATCAGTGACCTCCTAAAATTTTTATAAGTTATTGTTAGACAAAGCAATAAAATTTACTTTTTATGAGAATTTTTCTCAATATAAAAATTTTAAGGTAATTTTTTATCCTTTATAATTTTCAAACTTGAAAAGGAGGTGAAAGTATGAGATGGTTAACACTAATAATGTTTATAATTTTCACATTTTCTTCACTTGGTGCTCAAGAATACTCTATAAGTCCCACTTCTCCCTTCTTCAATAAGATAGTTGAGTCCCCTAATCATAATAGTTCTAATCCTTCAAATCCAATTCGTGTATCAGCATTAACATTTAATAAGGTTTTTGTTTGCGCTCCTAAAAATAATTATGTGTGGATAGTGACTGATAGATATGGTGTTGTTTCTGATATTGATGGAAATGGTTTAAATGATATTCCATTTACTGCTGCTGATTATAATGGGTGGGGTTGGCCAGGCTATGCTTATGTAGCATTCCAAACATCTCCTGGAAATTTTCAGTGTGTAGCGGTTAGTAATGAGTATGATACGCCTTATGGGATATCAGTTGGTGATTTTAATGGAGATGGTAAAAAAGATTTGGTTTTTTCAACCGCAAGAAGTAATGCTGCTTTTACACTGAGAAATAATGGAGGTTGGAGTTTTACTGAACAAATGATAGGTCTAGGTGGAGGCTTTCCAAATCATATGGCTGTTAGGAATGTAGATGCTGGTCCTGGCGCTGAAATTCTATATACTGATGAATATCACTATCTTTACAAGTACAATTTCCTTTCAAATTCTTTAACTACTTTAAATACTGAATGTATGGAAGGTTTAAGTGTTGCTGATATAAACAACGATGGAAATCAAGATATTGTTTGTGGAACATCAAACGCTTGGGTATCTGGATATTTGAAATTTCAACTTAATTTAGGTGGTGGTAGTTGGTCATCCACTTATCTTTTAAGCAATCAATATAGGTTATGGCACGGTGTAACAACGGGAGATTTTAATAAGGATGGTAAGATGGATGTTGCAAGTTGTTCTGCTGATGATCGGTCAGTACATATATTTTATAATAATGGTGGCAATCCTCCAACTTTTACAGAAGCTGCTGTTGTTTATACTGGTGCTTTTCTTGATTTTTGCGAGCTAACTGTTGCTGATTTAGATTGTGATGGGGATTACGATATTGTTTGGTCAGCTTATAATTGGTCAGGTAGTGGTCCTACAATAGGTTATTTGGAAAATGGTTATCCAAACAATACTTGGACAAATTATATAATTGAAAATAATACTTATTATGCTTATGGTGTTGCTGTAAGTTATATGAATAATGATAAAAAACCTGATATTATTGCTGGCTTGATTAACGGTTTGTATATTTACTATAATACATCAAATGTAGATACTACTAAATGTGCTCCTATAACACCTGTTAATGTTTCGGAAAATGATTATAATAAGACTGACATCTTGGTAAAAGAAAATAAAATTTCAATTAGCTTTAAGGATAATGTAAATGGATATATTTCAATTTACGATGTAAGAGGTAATTTATTGTTATCAAATAAGATAAATGGAAAGTCTATGGATTTCAAATTAAATAGAAAAGGAGTTTATATTATTGACATTAGAACTGATAAGGTAAAAACAACAAGGAAAATCATTTTGTAATTGATATAAGGCAAAAACTATTTAACTAAAACTAATAAAATTTACTTTTCGTTATTTTAAATTTTGATAGAAATTTTCTAATTAAAATCGTTGAGGTATATGTTGCCATAATTCCAATTTTTTTATAATCTGAATTTAAGGCAGTTTCTATACAATTTTTGTAATTTTCAAAAATTTTAAAATTGCTATAATTAGCATATTTTAATCTGACTGCCATATCATAAGCTCTATTTCCTGTTATGAAAATTTCTTTTGAATTTATTAAGTTTTCAAAATCAACATCCCATAACCAAGAAACATCATGACCATCAGCTGTCCAATCATTTATTGAAATAATTATTAAATCAAAGTTTTCCTCATAAGCAGTTCTCAAAATCTCATTAAATCCAACAGGATTTTTTACAAGCATTAAAATTATTTCTTTATCTTTATATTTTAAAATTTCTCCTCTTGAAAAAGGAACTTTAAAATCACTTGATATACTAAAAAAATCATCAACAGAAAAACCCAATAAATTACATATAACAAGTGCGCATAAAACATTATAAGCATTATAAAAACCACTTACATTCACAAAATAGGACTTTCCATCTATTTTTAACTCAATTCCTCTAAAACCATATGTTTTAACATCTTCTAATTCTAAATAATTTTTAGGATTTTTAAATCCACATATTGAGCATTCATAATTGCCAAGATGAGAATAATAAATTTTATTATATTTTAATGGAACTTTACAATTTGGGCAATAATGACTATCACTTGCATTTTCAATCTCACTTAATCTTGAATAATTTAAATTTAATCCATAAAAAAATGTTCTAAAATTCTTAAAATGATAAGCAAGTGATGGATCGTCGGAATTTATAATAAATTTTGTCTCTTTTAAATTTTTAAAGTTTTCAAGCCATAATGTTCTAATTTTATTAACTTCGGTATATCTGTCAAGTTGATCTCTAAAAACATTTGTAATTGCTATTATTTCAGGCTCTCTTATTTTTACAATTTTATTTATATGAAACTCATCAATTTCAAAAACACCTACTTTTCCAATTTTATTAAAAAAACTTGTAGCAATTCCATAAATTAAATTTGAGCCTTCTTTATTATTAGTAATATCATATTTTTTTGATAAAACAAATGATGTTAAATTACTTGTTGTGGTCTTACCATTAGTCCCTGTTATTAAAATATAAAAATCAAGTTTATATAGCATTCTTCTTAAAAAATTTTTGTCAAAATTCAAAATTAACCTTCCAGCAAATGTTGAACCATCACCAAGTTTTAATGCTCTAATTGTCTTTACAAGAAATTTACCAATTTCAATCATTTCCTTTTAGAAAAGAAATATATTAAAATTCCAAAGAATGATATTATAAGAATAAGATAAGGCATAATCCATAAAAAATTATAAATGCCTTTTTTTGGAGGCTCTGCTAAAATGCTTTCTCCATAAATTGATACGAAATAATCTAAAATTTCTCTTTCACTTTTACCTTCCTTTAACATTTGCTTTATTTTATTTCTCATATCAACAGCCAAATCACTTTGAGAATAAGCTACACTTTCCCCAAGACAAACTAAACAATTTAATTTTTTAGCAATTTCAAAAACTTTATTATCTAAATTTGTCGTATCTATTAATGTCGCAATAAGAAAAACCATATTAAAATTCCTACTAAAATTAGTGTTAAAGAAATAATAAAAATTGGAGTTAAATTGATTTTTTGCTTTTCTTCTATAAATTCAAATTCAGTTTCACTATCATCACTTATTGGAACAAATTGTGTTTTTTTGCCTGTTTCTGTTTCTTCCTCCTGAACAATACCACCTCTTACTACTTCATTTTTAATATCAGTTTTCTTAAATTCAATATAGTAATTTTCAATAATGTTAGCATCCAATATAGCTTGGGCAAATTCATAAGCACTTTGAAATCTTTCGGAAGGAATTTTATTTAAAGCTTTTAATACAATATCATCAAGAACTTTTGGAACATTTGGATTATAGTAAGATGGGGGTTTTGGAATTTCTGAAAATATCTTTCTTTGAAGCTCCCATATATCATTTCCAACAAAAGGTAAATGTCCAGTTAAACTTTCATATAAAACAACACCAAGCGAATATAAATCACTTCTCTTATCAATTTTTCCTTTAAATTGCTCCGGTGCCATATATTCAGGTGTTCCTGGGACTTTTCCTTTTTCTTTATCTTCCGTCATAAGGGCAGCTATTCCAAAATCAAGTAAATAAACTCTTCTCTCTGGTGTTATCATAATGTTTCCAGGTTTAATGTCCCTGTGAATGATATTTTTTTGATGAGCATAATCAAGAGCTTTAAGAACTTCAAGAATAATATAACATGCATCCTTAATATCTAATTTTCCTTCCCTTCTTATAATTCTTTCAAGTGTTTCACCATTAACATAGTACATTACAAGATAAAGATTGTTATCAACAATTCCAAAATCATAAACTTTTACAATGTTTGGATGCTCTAATTCTTGAGCTACCAACCTTGCTTCCCTGAAAAATAACTCTTTTGCCCTTTCATCTCTTGAATATTCTGGATATAAAATTTTTATAGCAACCTTCCTTCTTACAATAGGTTGGATTGCTTCATAAACTTCTGCCATTCCACCAGAAGCAATTTTTCTTACTATTTTATATTTATCAGCTATAACAGAACCTATCATCTATAATGATAATTTTAAAGTAGATTGATTGGGGGGCAACCCACCAATTATTTATCTTGGACCTATTGTATAACAATTTTCAATTTCATAACTATGTTCTTTGCTATTATACATTTCTAATTCAATATTACCATCTTTTTCTTTTTGGGCAACTTCATTACTTGGAATATAAATTTTTATATTATCCTTTACACACACTTTCTTTGTCTTTATCTCGTTTATATTTACTTTGTATTCATATGGATCTTTTAGCTCAATTTTTTGAGCTTTTGTATCATCAATGGCAAATAACATTATCATACTCATATCCTTCAACCTCCTTTTGGTTAAATAAGAAAGGTTGAAAATTTTAAAGCATAAATTTCAAAATTTTGTTTTGTCCAATAATTCTAAAACTATTTATTTTTCTTTATTGAGCAAAGCACAAAATTTTGATTGATGATTGCTCATTTATCTCAACTTTTACCTTTTTCAAATGTTTTGAAAATAACTGCTTTAATCTGTGCTTTAAAATTTTGCTAAATTGTCTCATTATAATTATAAGGAATTGTTTAGGGCTTTTCGTTTAGGTTTAAGTATTAAAAAGTTAGTTATCATTTATCCATTATCAATTTTATTATTCTTATTGTATTCAAAATTTGACATTTTAATTTTTGTAATTTTTTCAATTTACTATTTCTTTTCAAAAATTGCTATTTCAAAAATAACATATGAGCAAATTAAAGGAGACCATTTTTATGAAATAAAAAGAGCCTTTAAATTTTCAATAAAAGCTTTCTTAACATTTATTTATTTTCTTATTCTAATGCTTTTTCTTTTTTCAATAACATTCTTGCTATTTTACCTTTTTGTTATTATTTCAAAGATAAATAAAATTCTTCTTTATATTTCATTCCCCTTTATTTTCATTTTAGCAATTCTTATGTTTTATATATTAGTTGGTTTAGTTATGTCTGAAAACGTTGGAATTAGTGCCATAAGTAGTCAAAATTACGATGCTTTTGATATATTTTTTGAAAACTTTTCAATTTTTAATAGTCAAGTTTATAGATTTTTGGCATATAAAATTATTTCAATTTTTATTTCAATTTTTGGAGCAATTTTACTGCTTACTATTGCTTTTATTTTAATAAAATTTATAAATTATTTCTTGAAATTAAACGAGCTTCACATATTATACTTTCTTGTTTATTTAATTGCAATTTCTTATGGGTTTTCAGTTTATTTTGTAAGTGATTTTATTAGTTATTTAATTTTTGTTTATAAAAGGGATAATTTTGATCTTTCAAAACTTGAGCCTGAAATTCATTCACAACGAACATAATATGTATTTAAATAATATCTCTTTATTTCGTTTGAATTATTCTTTATATAAACTGCATACTCACCTGCTTCAAGAATATGGAATTTCCAATTAACTTCCTTAACATCATCAGAGCAAGCAATAGGTCTTCCTATGCCTTTTGAAATATAAATAGCACTTGCTAAGCATATAAAATCAATTTTTTCACCTTCAATAGATTTTGCTATAACAAATATACTATCATTTGCTTTTAAAAAAAACCTAACATTATAACCAGACTTGGGAACGAGTTTATACTCTGTCTCTTGGATCTTATAAACTTTCCTTTCACAATTTTCAGAGCAAGAAAAAAGAAAACTACTTACGAATATAATTTGAATCAATCTTGAAAACATCTAAATTTCCCACCTCCTTGATTTGATAAACCTTTGAAAAATAGCTATAAACAAGACTCGTATCGTTATAGTACTTTATCTCAACAACATAAGGATACCCTTTTATTTTTAAAATTTTCTCTAAATCTGATTTTTTAACAATATCACTCATTAGTAAATTTACAAATGGATTATTTACTGAAAAAATCCCAAGCCTTTCAAGAATTCTTGTATCAAAATTATTTTGAATTTTTTTGTTGTAATTTATGAAGAAATCATTTATTTCTTGATTTATAGTTAATTCCTTATAGCAAATTTTCGCAATTATACTATCACTTTCAACTAAAAACTTAAACTCATAATTACAATCTTTTAAATCCTTAATTATTAATTTCCCTTTAATGTCCTTTTTGGATTTAATTTCTTCTAATGGTCTAAAATAACTATCAATTTTATAAACACTATAAATTTTTTCATCATTATCAATTTTATAGAAACTATCAACTTCCAAATCAATTATTATTGATTTATTGCCAGCGTAGTACTTTTCCATAAATTTACTTATTAATTTTTCTTTTTTTAGCTCAAGAATAGAATTCATTCTAAATTTATTCTTTGAAATAAAAGTCTCTTGAATTCCAATTAAATTTCCAATACCTTTTATAAAAACATTTATACTCTCTGCTTTAAAAACAATTTGTGAAAAAAGGAAAATTGCCATCTTTAAAATTTTAAAGCTATGGAACAAATTACTTTATCTATTGTTCTTTTTACACTATCCTTAATTATAGGTTTTGAAGTTATAACCAAAGTTCCACCCATTTTACATACACCACTTGTTGTAGCAAGTCATGCTATGGCTTCAATAATGGTTATATCCGCTATTGAATCTGCTGGTAGTGGCTCAATTATAGGTTTTATAGCACTTCTTATAGGAACAATAAATGTTGTTGGTGGATATTTCATAGCAGATAGAATGCTTTCTATGTTTAAAAAATAATGTTTATTATTATAAGCTCCGAGTCAAAGTTCAAATTAGATGGGGGTTATGTTATTTATAATGTTGATGGACAGAACTATAAAGAAGAATTAATTCCTGCAAGTTTATTAAATCCTAAGCTAAATTTTAAATATCTAAATCCTCTTCAAACGGTATTTTATAAATTTTATAAATCTGGATGTGCTCTCATAGCAACGCCAACTTCAAGTGGAAAAACAGTTTGCGCTCTTCATTTTATTCAATCCCATAAAGGATTTAAAATTTATACCACTCCAACAAAAGCACTTGCTAATGAAGTTTATAAATTCTTTAAGAAAATTTTCTCAAATGTTGATTTAAGAACAGGTGATATTATTGAAGAAGCTTATGAAATAAAATCGGATATTGTTGTTTGTACTTATGAGAGTTTATTATTATCTTTGAGAAATAAGGGTTGGGGTTATAATGCTAATGCTATTGTAGTAGATGAAATTCATTTTGTTTTTACTAATAGGGGGACTATAATTGAGGAAATTGTTGCTTTTATGAAAGACAAAGCTGATATTCTTGGTCTTTCTGCTACACTTCCAAGATATAATGAAATTTCAGAATGGATATCTGCTAACATTGTAATAAAAAGTAATTTTAGACCTGTTCCTATTATTAAATTTGAAGAGGATTTGAAAATATAATGGAAAAAGTATTAGAAATTTTAAATTCATTCATAAATTACGAAAAAATTGGCACAATTCCAAGAGATTTAGAAGTATTTAAAAATTTTCTTAAAAGAATAGGAAGCCCAAATGAAAAATTAAAAAATGTTATTCACATTGTAGGAACAAAGGGTAAAGGCTCAGTAAGTTTTTATATTTCAAGATTTTTAATAAACTCTGGATTTAAGGTTGGAACTTATATATCTCCACATATATTAGATGTTAGAGAAAGAATAATGTTAAATTTAAATCCTATTAGTGAAAATGATTTTGTAAATTTGTTTTACGAAGTTTATGAAAAAATGGAGCATAAAAAAAAGCATTTTAGAACATATTTTGAAACATTAACCGCAATGGCATTTTTATATTTTTATTATAATGATTGTGATTATTGTGTAATTGAAGCAGGACTTGGAGGAAGGCTTGATGCTACTAATGTTTTTAACAAGAGTAATGTAATAATTACAAAAATACACTTTGACCATATGCATATTCTTGGTAATACATTAAGTCAAATAGCATTTGAAAAAGCAAGTGTTATAAAGGAAAATTCCTTAGTTTTTACAAGTTATCAAGAAGATGAAGCTTTTGAAGTTATAAAAAAAATTACAGAAGAAAGAAATTCAAAATTAATTTTTGTAGAATTTGAAGTTTTGGAAAATTCATTAGAAGGTGTTAAATTTAAAATGGATAATAGGATTTTTAAAACACCGCTAATAGGCAATTTTCAAGCATATAATTGTGCTATTTCAATTAAAGCATTTGAAGAAATAACCAAAATAACATTTACTGATAATTTATTTAAAAATGTTAGAATTCCTTATAGGTTTGAGATTTTTGAAAGAAATAATAAAAAAATAATCCTTGATGTTGCTCACAATTACTTATCAATTTTTGAAGTTATAAATAATACCAAAAAATTATTTCAGAAAGAGCCTTTAATTATTTTCGCATTAGCAAAGGATAAAGATTTAGAAAATATATCAAAAATTATTGAGCCATTTTTTGTTTTGCTTGTAGATATAAAAAATCCAAGATTATTTAACCCTTATGAGATTTCCAAATTTCTAAAAAATTATAAAATTTTCAGTAGCATAAATTTAGCATTTGAATATGCTATAAATAGTGAATATGAAATTATAATCATTACAGGCTCAACTTATTTGGTTTCAGAATTTTTAAGTTGTTTGAAAAATTTTAGTATTTCTTTATAAAATCGTCCCTGTGTTCAATAGGTATGTTATGTTTTCTTAAATTTTCAATTAGCTCTCTGTCCGTCGTTATAATGATTGGCTCTATATTTTTCTGTCTCAAATAAAAATAGGCTTTAATAAGATAATGGTCATCATCTTTAATGCGTTGAAGAATATGATTATATTTTTGAACTTCTATTATATTTAATTCATAGAGTCTTATACTTTCTACCTTTTGAGAGTTATAGTGAAAAGAACCTTCAAGAAGCACAATTTTTTTCCTTAATTCAGGATCAAATAGTTTTTTCCCGACAAACTCACAAAAATCATAAAACTTCTTGCTAAATTTAGAACCCTCAATCCAACAAATTTTATCACATCTTTCTTTTATTTTCTCCAAAAATTTATAACTTTCTTTCTGTTTTTCTTCTCCATTATCTCCCTGCAAATCATGGATTATCCATTCATCTAAAATAAGGAGCATTTCCTTCCTATTCTTTTATTCCAAGCATAATTTTTAAGTCTTCAAGTTCAGCTGAAATGAATGATTCAAGCCCTCCTTCTACTTGTCCCTTCTCGTTAGCTTTTTGCTCTTTTAAAATAGTTTCTTTACCTTCTTTCTCAGCCAAATAAAATTTAACATCATGAGGTGTTATTAGTTTTTCTACTATTGCTGTTAAAAGTGAAGACACAAAAAGCTCAGAGTGAGTAACAATTATAAATTGTTTTTCCTCTTCTTTTGAGATTGAAATTATTGTTCTAACAAGTTTTCTTATAACCGTTGGATGAAGATGGATTTCAGGTTCTTCAATCAAAATGGTTTTTATCTCAGGTCTGTGAATTTTAGCAAGCATATAAACAACTTGATTTACTCCAAATCCATCATTTACTAAATTTATTGGCATTCTTGATTTCTTATCCATCGTTTGAAAATATGATACTGCTGTTCCAGGTGGTGTATATAATCTAAAATCACGATTGAGAATTTTTTCAAGGTCAGAAGAAATTTTTGGGGCTAAATACTTATCGTTTATAATAATAGTAGCAACCTCATCCTCCGTGTAAGGATTTACTGGGGAAACATGTGATGGGGAGTAGGAAGGTTTAAAAAATCCTCTTCTGTGTGGAACTATGTCTATACTATCAAGTGTTGAAGGGATGGAATTTAACTTTTCTTCTAACTCTCTTGCAATTTTATTATTCAGCTCGTTTGAAACAAAGGGAGATACACTTGATATTATTCCATTCCAATTTACTTTAAATTTAACCATATCTTCAGTTTCAAATTGAAGGTCTAAACCATTCCCAGATTTACTTTCAGAATTTTTAGATTCATTTTCAGAATGATAAAATAAGTCCTTTTCAAATTCAAAATAAAAATTTTTATTTAATGGATATGGTATTGGAACTTCTCCTTCCATTACAACTTTGCCATATTCACATTTTATTTTAGCTTGACTTTTACCGAAATTAACTTCATATTTTCCATCTTTAATTGAAAATCCAATTTTTATCTCCCTTTTCTGTTCGTGATTAAATACACTTTCATCAAATCCTCCAAGATTTAAAAATCCACAATTAAAGAAACTATCTATTGCTTGGTTTGGGTTTTTGACAAAGTTTTTAAGAATAATTAAAGCATACAAAATAGAAGATTTACCTGTTGCCGTTCCTCCATAGATAACATTTATTTTTGATAAGTTTATTTCTGCCGATTTCACTGAGCGGAAATTTGAAATAATGATTTTTTCTAACATAATTGAAATTTTAAAGGATAAAAATTTAAATGGTTCGCATTGTCCAATAATTCTGAAACTATTTATTTTACTATAATTTTCTTGTCCATCCTAAAATAAAGACCACGACTTCAAAAGACCTTATTTTTCACCCTCAAAAAGCTTTGCCCTTTAATAAATTGATTATCAATCACTTAACACTATTTATTGGACAAAGCATCCTAAAACATCTGCCCTATGCTGAAATATATAAATAAATCCTTTGGAAGAACTTTTGAATTCGGATTTAATGCAAAATCAAAACGAATAGGAATATAATTAATATAAAAACGAAAACCAATCCCATAACCACTATAAACATTACTTTTCATTAAATTAATAAATTCATTTGAAACAAGCACAAAATCATAAAAAAATGTAATTCCAAAAAAACTACTAAATCTCCATCTATATTCAAAATTTCCATTTATATAATGATTACTTGCAGGTTGTAAATTATCAAAAGGCTCTCCTATGGAATTATTTAAATAACCCCTAACACTTCCTTCACCTCCAAGAAAGAACTTTTCAGAATATGGAATATCACTTCCAAAAATTTGACCCATCCTTATTCTAAATGCGAAGCTATAAAAGTACTTTGAATATAATTCATTAAGTTTTATGAATTTTGCTTGAATGAATGCCTCTGATATTGAAAAGCTTGAAATAAAACCTTTCGTAGCATCTAAATAACTATTTCTATCATCATAAACTGCTCTTTGAGATAATGTTAATATAACTCTTCTGTCTTCATAACCAATTGTCATGCTACTTTTTAATAAAATACTAAAAGCACTATAAAAGTAATTTGAAAATTGTCTTAAAATTTCAGCATTTAAACCAATTTCTTCAATTTTTCCATAGTCTTCAACTTGTCCAATCTGACCAAATTTATTATAAATTAAGTTTGAATTGAGAAATAGATTTTTTCTATCAAGAAAATATCGCTCTCTAAAATTTAAACTAACTGACCTATCATTTAATAAAACATTATTATTTGTCCAACTAAAAAGTCCATTTGCATTAAGCTCTAAATTTTGAACATTTCCAAATATATTCAAATGTCCAATTAAGAAACTGATATTTAAAAAATAAGGATATGTAAAACCTATATTTGTTTCTAAATATCTTTGAGGTGATTCAATTACTTGGAAAATCAAAATACTATCATTTTCAATTTTATAATTTACACTTTTAAATAACCTCAAAGAATATAATCTTTGGATTGATTGAATGATTTGATTGTAATTAAAATAACTTGGAACTTTTATTGTAATTTCCTTAAAAAATATCGCATCTCTAACATTTTTATTCCCTTCAATTTTTATTTGCTTTATCATAATTCTTTTACCTGCATTTATCTTCTCCTTAATAATCAAAGAGCTATCATTTTCAAATATCGTATCTCTTAAAACACTTATAAATGGAAATCCATTATTATAGTATAAATAATAAATTTGACTTTCAAAAGCATTCATAAATTCATCAGAATAAGCAATTGGCATTTTTTTGGGAATAATGTAAATTAGTGTGTCCAATAAGCTATCACCTTCAAATTGAATTTGTCTTATATAAAATCTTTTGCCCTCATTTATATTTATATTTACAACAACATTTCCCATTTCCAAAAATTCATAATTATAATCTATCTTTACATTAAAAAATCCAAAAGAATAATACTTGCTATATAATCTTGAAATTCCACTTTTTAGCTTAATTTTACTAAATTCATCATTCCTTTTTAATTTCAGTACCTCAAAAACTTCCTTTTTACTAAAAAACTTATTCCCATTAACATTTATTTCTTTAATTATTAGTATTTGTGATATGATTATATTAAGCAGCTTTTTCCTTCTGGCTTAACTCTTCTTTTAAGGAATTTAAAATGCTGTTTATTTCTTCTTCTACTTTGCTTTCTTCAACTTCCTTTAATCTTATAATTCTTTCAACTTGTGGTAATTTTTCAATTTCATCAGCAGATATAAGCTCATTTTCAATAGCAGATTTAAGAATATTATAAAAATCGTAAATAGCTTTCATCATTAAAAATTGTTTTTTTAATGAGCAACTTGCATCAACAGGATTAAAGGCATTTTGTTGTAAATAACCAAATCTTATAATTTTTCCTATTTCAAGAATTAATCTTTCCATTTCTTGTAGAGCATCAGGACCAATTAACTGAACAATGTCTTGTAATTCGGCTTCTTTTTGTAATATACTACTAATGAAATTTCTAAGCTCACTCCACTTTTCATTAACATTTTGTTTATACCATTTCTCAATTAGTGGATAGTAAAGCGTATAACTTCTTAACCAGTTTATTGCTGGATAGTGCCTTCTCCTTGCTAAGTTTGAATCAAGTGCCCAAAATGCTCCTACAACTCTAAGTGTTGATTGCGTTACAGGCTCAGAATAGTCTCCGCCTTGTGGTGAAACAGCACCAACAGCAGTTACAGAACCTTCAAAATTGCTTAATGTTTTAACCCTTCCTGTTCTTTCATAAAACGCAGCTAATTTTGATGATAAATAAGTTGGATAACCTTCTTCTCCAGGCATTTCTTCAAGCCTTGAAGATAATTCTCTTAATGCTTCAGCCCATCTACTTGTTGAGTCAGCTAAAAGTAGGACATTATAACCCATGTCTCTATAATATTCAGCAAGTGTTATACCTGTATATATTGAAGCTTCTCTTGCAGCAACAGGCATATTTGATGTATTAACAACCAATATCGTTCTGTCCATAAGAGGAGCCCCAGGTCTTGATGGATCTTCAAGGTGTGGGAATTCTGTTAGAACTTCTGTCATTTCATTTCCTCTTTCACCACAACCTATATATACTACAACATCAACAAGAGCATATTTGGCAAGCGTTTGCTCTGTTACGGTTTTTCCTGTTCCAAATCCACCTGGCAAACCAGCATTCCCACCAAGCGCAATTGGAAATAATGTATCAAGAATTCTCTGACCTGTCAATAACGGAATAACAGGTAATTCTTTCTTTATAACAGGTCTTGGTATTCTTACTGGCCATTTGTGTGAAAGTTTTATTTCATATTCCTTTTTGTCAATATCACTTCTTATAATTGCTATTGTCTCTCTTACTGTAAATTCGCCTTCCTTAATATCTAAAATCGTAAATACTTCTTCTAAATCTTCTTTTGATAATTCGGTTTTTCCCTTTAAGTTTGGTGGAATCATTATTTTATGAACGATTGATGGTGTTTCTTGAACTTCACCAATTATATAACCTAATTTAACTTTATCTCCAACTTTTAAAATTGGTTTAAAAAGCCATTTCTTCTCATAATCAAGAGCAGGAATATCTATACCTCTTGAAATAAAAGGACCAACTCTATTCATTATAACATCTAAGGGTCTTTGTATTCCGTCAAATGCCTTTCCAAGCAAACCAGGACCAAGCTCAACTGCTAATGATTCATTTGTTCTTTCAATAGGCTCACCAACAAAAAGCCCCGAAGTATCTTCATAAACTTGAATATAAGCTGTATCTCCTTTTAATCTTATTATTTCACCTACAAGTTTTTCCTTTCCAACTTTAACAATTTCATTCATTCTTGCTCCTCTTAATCCCTTTCCAACAACAAGAACACCAGCTATTCTCGTAATCTCAGCCATAGCGAAAATTTTAAGGCATTAGCTTACTGCCTTGTTCAATAATTTTGAAACTATTTATTTTTCTATATTTTGCCCACCCTAAAAATAAGCCTAAGGCTTACTTTCGCCTCCCTTAAATTCCACCCGCAAAATAATTACTTAACACTATTTTTGGACAAAGCAATTTTAGGACATTTTCTTCATTATTTCAATTTCCGATTTAATTTCTTCTTTACTTGCTCCACTAATAAACCAAATCCAATTATAAATCCTATTAAAATTGTTATAAATCCCATAAATATCCAAAGGTAAATCATTAAGTCATCTATTCTTTGATTTAGTGATTGGATTTGGGATTTTAATTCTTTTATTTCACCTTTTATTTCGGCAAATTGAACTTCTGCTTGTCTCTTAAAGTCCATAAATTCATCTATTGTTATTTGAGCCAAAAGTAATAAAGTTATCATACTGAAAATTTTAAAGTATGTTAATATCCACCTAATGCATTGTCTAGTAATTCTGAAATTATTTATTTTATTATATTTTCCCCGCCCACCCTATAAATAAGCCTACGGCTTTAAAATGCCCATTTTCCGGCAGGGGGCTTTTGCCCCCTTAAATGAACCCCCGATAAATTCAGTAATTTCTTAAAATTTTTATAAGTTATTGATAATCAATCATTTAACACTATTTATTGGACAAGGCATATAAATTCCCATTTTTCGGCTTCGGGGACTTTATTTTAAAATAACTTTTTCACTTATAGCAAGCTTTGAATTTTTATAAATTCTCAATATATAAACACCTCTCTTTAAATTAGACAAATCTATAATGCCACTTCCAGAAGGAATAAAGCTTTTTAGCACTTTTGAACCTGAAACATTATAAATCTCAATAGATATTGGATTTTCTCTTGAATTTAAAATAAGCTTATTATTTACAATATTATATATTTTATTTTCACTTTCAGCAAAACCTACAGGTGTAATCTCACATCCAATTCCACCGGATACAACAATAGCATAAGGTTGAGGTCCATTCGGAACATTTCTGCCGATGACTTTTATAGTATAAGATGTGTCCTTAGGTGGAATAATTCTTACAATTTCCCAATTATTTACACTATCTCTTATATTTACATTTCTTCTTGTTGTATCTATATCACCAGGTGTTGATGATGTTGGTCTTACATTTCCATTCCAAAAATCAGAGCCTTTTTCAACTCTTAAATCCAGGTCATTTACAAGACATCCAGCAGTTGTAGTATTACAGCCAGTATTAGCGGGATAATCTGACCAAACAAGCACTATTCTTGTAAGCATATTTTTACACAAGCTAATAGTATAAGTGTGAGTCTGTCCCGTTGTAATACCCGTAGCGTTATCTACAAAATATAATCTTGATTTTCTTATATTAGAAGAATCTGATAAATTATTCCAATCATCTTCAGGTGTAAAATATAGTACATTATCTAAAACAAGCCTTCCTGCACCTTCATTTCCATTTGGAGCTGGATTATTAGGAGCTGATGGCTCACTGCCAAATGCTACATCACCATCATGCGCTATTGGAACAGCACTTGCTAATATAGTAGCTTTCACAAGAGCTGATGAAGGATTTATAGAAGGGGCAGAATTTTTTGTTCCATTACCATACCAACCCTCCTTATAATACTGACGAACCAATATAGCTGAGCCAGCTACTACGGGCGTTGCCATAGATGTTCCCATCCACCACCAAGCAGTAGTGATATTACAACTTGTATTCCCCCAAGCAGAATATGTAGTATCACCCTTTGCCATTATATCTATACTAAATCTACCACTTGGATAATTTCCATAAGCACTCCAACCCATTTTAGCATCTACTGCCCTTGCCATAGCTCCTACTGTTATATCATTTTTACCAGAGGCAGGGTCACTAGCTGACCTATTACAACCAGAAGCACAACTATCATCTCCGTGATTCCCCGCAGCAAACACTACTACCATATCTTTCTTATTCCATACAAAATTATCAATAATTTGAGCATCTGTATTATAACCAATAGGTGAGCATTGGGTAAAAAGTCCTCCACACACATATCCCCAACTATTTGTATGAACCCTTGCTCCTCTATTATAAGCATCATTTAAAACTGTATTAAATCCACTAGCTCCACCTCCAAGTGGATATTGAGATACAATTCTTGCCTTATAAGCCATACCCCTATATGCTAAATTTGTAGATAATCCATCTGTCCCACCAACAGCAGTTCCAGCGGTATGAGTGCCATGACAACCTGTTCCCGGATTGCTATTACAATTATTTCCTGCTGGAAGACTTGCCACTCCACATCCACCTGCATTATAATTACACAAATCCACAATTTTATTTTGTCCATTTACTGTTCCGTTAAAAAAGCAATGATTTCTATCCAATCCATCATCATTATGACCTAATATCTCACCTTCACCATGAAGACCCTTTTTAAAAACAATTGTATCGTTAGCATTTGTAGAATTTTGAACATCTAAGAATAATCCTGATTGATGTAAAACTTGATCTCTATTATTCCAGTTTATAATAGGATATTGAAATTCAATAAATTTTACAGATTCTAAATTTTTTAAAATGTTTATGTCGCTTAAAGATAAATAAGTTTGAATATATTTTATTTCCTTTTCTATATGGTCAATTTTAGCATTTCTCTCATTTAAGAATTTTAAAATTTCATTTAGATTTTCATCTTCATAGTAAAGGATGCGAATTTTATAAAGCTCCCCTTCCTTTACATAACAAGTATTTAATTTTTCCTCATAATCAGGAGGTAATTTATATTCAGGCTTTATAGGATATATGCCTTTTACAAAAGGATATTTAATAATTCTCTTTATTTGGTCAGCATTTGCCTTTATGATATAGCCATTTCCTGGTAAGTAATCATATAGCTCTATGCCCTCGTTTAGAAGTTTTTGTTTGTAGGTTTCATATATGGGACCTGTTATTTCTATAATATGATATTTAGCATTTAAGGATGCTCTTTCACTTGTTATCACCTCATGTCCATTTAAATATATGGTATTTATGGTAAGGTAAAGCATATTGAAATTTTAAAGTGAAAAATTTAGCTTAGTTGGACAACTCATTCAATTACCCTTTAAAATTTTCAAACTTTGGAAGGTAAAATTATATATGAACTAAATAGAATGTTAATTAATATTTCAAAGTTTGCTTTAAAGCCAATTTCAAGGGAAATTCTTGAAAACATTATAAAAGCAGGGCTTTATGCCCCATATGGTCTTAACCCTCCACAGCCCTGGAAGTTCATCGGATTAACATCAAATAAAGCAATTGAAATATCCAGAAAATTAGATAGAATTTCAAATTGCTTAATTTTATGTTTTTGTCCAAAAGTTAAAGATTATTTTAATCAGCTTACTAATTATGGCTCAACATTCTCAGCGATATATAATTTTAGACTTCAAGCAATAGCTTATGGAATTGTTTCAGAGGTTTTAGTTAATTTAAATGAAGAATTTAAGAATTTTGTTTATAAAGAATTTAGAATAGATAGTGAATATGAGCTTGTAGCTGTTGTTTTATTTGGCTATCCTGCTCAGAAAATAGAGCCAAGAACAGTAAATAGAGACATTGTATGGAGGATTGAATAAATATGAAAAGGCTTCCAAGTGTTATTTTTGAAATTATAAAAAGTAGAAGAACAATAAGAAAATATAAATCACAAATTCCACCGAAAGAATCAATAAATAGAATTTTAGATGTTCCATATTTTATTCTGAAAGATTTTCCCATTCCTTTTCAATTGGTTGTAATTCAGGAGGAAGCAAGAAATAAAGCGGTTAATATTATAAATCAAACATATTCAGTTGCAAGAGATTTGGCTGTTTTATATAATATGGTTCCGGATGATTTAAAAGAATGGTATAAAAACTTTATGAAAGAATTCGTGAGAACCTTAGGAAATGCTCCAATTATAATTATAGGTTTAACAGATTTAAAAAATAATGCAGAATATAATTTTAAAATTTCTTGGATAATAGCACAAGCAATTATGATTCAAGCAAAATCAGAGGGACTTGATACAGGCTCAATTACATTTTCAAGTAAGACTGTTGAAGAGGAACTTATAAGGGACTTTTTAAAAATGGATATAAATAGATGGAGTATTGCTTTTGTTTTAAATTGTGGTTATAGAGATGAGGAACCTATTGTTAAAGAGATAAAAGGAGGGATATATGAAATATATTAGCATTTACTTATCGACAACACCAGAAGATAGAGCGGATAAACCTCCAAGATATTTAATAAATTTCAAAAACTTTATAAAAAAGTACAAAGAATATGAAAAACAACTTAAAAATTTAGAAAATTATATTGAAAATCCGGAGGTTCTTGAAAGTGAATCAGGATTGCCTGTTTATTCAATTGTGATATTTTTAGATGTAGAAAAGGAAAATTTTGAATTATTAAAACTGCCTTTTAAAATTCCAAATAAGATAATAATTTCAAGGAAACCTTACAAAAAATTTATAAATTATCTTGAAAGTGAGTTTGGAAAGAACTTGATAGTATATTTTGATAAAAAAAATTTAAAATTTTATGTGGTTGCTAGTAAAAGTATTTATAATTTTTCAAGTTCAACAGATTTTTCTATTGAATATATTGAGAGTGGTGTTTATAAAACATCATTAACAGGATTATCAAGTCCTATTGTTAGAACAGTTGGTGGTCAGAAAATAGAAAGTAAAATTACTGAGATAGAAAGAAAATTGGCAAAATTTGTTTCACAAAAAGTAGAAGAAATTATTGATAAATTTAGTATAGATAGAATTTTTATTTCAAGTCCTAATGAAAAAATTGAAAATTTAGTAGTTTCTTATTTTTCAAAAAGAGCATTAAAATTATTTAAAGGATTTTTAAGCTTTCAAGAGAATAACAAAAAATTATTTGAAAAGCTTATTAGTAAACTGCAAGAGCTTGATATTGAAGAAGAAAAGTTATTATTTGAAGAATTTAAAGAAAGCTTAGGAAAGGGATTGGCAGTTGTTGGTATTGAAAATGTAATAAAAAATGCTTTAATGTTCAATATAAAGAAATTAGTTATTAATTTGAATTATTCTCATAAAGGTTATATTTGTTATGAAAATGGAATTTTTTATCATAAGGAGCTTGATTTTGAATGCTCTGATATTGAAATAACTGATGATATTACAGATTATTTAATAGACTTTGTTATTGAAAATGGAGGTCAGATTGAAATAGCTAATACTCAAAATTTAAGAGAAATTATAAATGATGAAGTTGGAGCAATTTTAAGGTTTAAAGTATGAAAACAGCTATTATTACAGGAGCAAGTAGAGGTATAGGGAAAGCAATAGCTATTAAGTTTGCTCAAAATTCTTATAATCTTGGACTTGTTTCAAGAAGTGAAAATTTACTTAATGAATTAAAAAAGGAAATTGAGGATAAATACAATATAAAAGTAGAAATTTATAGTGCTGATGTTTCTGACTATAAAAGAGCAGAAGAGATAATTGATGATTTTTATAAAAAATTTAATAGAATAGATGTTCTTGTAAATAATGCAGGAATAACAGATGATAAGTTTTTATTAAGGATGAGTGAAAGTGATTGGGATAATGTTATAAATGTTAATTTAAAAAGTGTTTTCAATTATTCAAAATTCGCTTCAAAGTATATGTTAAAACAAAAATTTGGTGTAATTATAAATATATCTTCTGTTTCAGGGATTATAGGAAATGCTGGTCAGACTTCTTATTCTGCAAGTAAAAGTGCTATTATAGCATTTACAAAATCATTAGCAAAAGAACTTGGTAGTAGAAATATAAGGGTTAATGCAGTTGCTCCTGGCTTTATATTAACTGAAATGACTCAAAAACTTCCAGATGAAATTAAAAATAATTATTTAAATCAGATTCCATTAAAACGATTTGGAAAAGCAGAAGAAGTGGCAAATGTTGTTTATTTTTTAGCGTCTGATGAGGCAAGTTATATTAATGGTCAGGTTATTGTTGTAGATGGTGGAATGATTTAGGAATTTTTTTCAAGAATTATTAAATACCCATTATAAGATTTATATTTTATTTTATAACCCAATTTTTGAATTTTATTTATGAAATTTTTGCTTCTGTTTTCCATATCCCAAACAATAATGTAGTTTATATTTAAAGGGTAATTTTCTATTTTTATATATTTCGGTTTAAATTCTGCCTGATAATCCATATAGTTAAATGGATTATAATAATTTTTGAATTTTATTGGAAAATATTTTGTTGTTGCTTCATAGTTAAATAAGTTTAGGCTTTCATTAGTTATCAAGAAAACACAAGATAGGTTTCTAAATGGCATAAATCTATAATTATCATAAAATTCACTAAAGATAGCTCTTATGTGATAAGTTTTTGGTTTTAAATAAAATCTAGCAGACATAAATTCTTCTAAATAAGGTTTTAATTCTGAAAATTTATTAAAGCTAATGTACCAAGATGCAAATGATACTAAAATTAGAATAGCACTTAAAAAATTTTTAGAAAATTTTTCATAATAACCAAATGATAAAATAATAATTGTGAAAATAAAAGTAAATAAATTAAAACGAGATGTAGCATGACCTCCACCAAAAGAACCTTCTGGTCCAAAAAATGCCATATAAAAACAAATAAATAAGATAATTAAGAAATTTATAGTAATTTTATCAATTTTCTTTTATAAGTTTATAAATCGTCCATAAGAATAAATATGAAATTATAAAAAATAAAAAAGATGAGATAATTTTTTCAAAACTATCATTAAAAACAATTATGCTTTCTATGTTAAATTCAAAACTTTTTTGAAAGTAAATAATTTCTCCCTTATTTTCATTTAAAAATAATACTAATAGAAACACTACTGGTCCTAGAAATATCAAATCATAAATAACTTTAAATTTCTTTTCTTTGATGTATAGTAGATTGTGAATTAGAACAAAGATGAAAAAAATTAGAAATGATGTTGGATGTGAAAAGTATAATAAAATTGACATTATTAAAAGAATTAACTTGTTATAATTTCTTAAATAAAAAGCTATTGATAAAAAAAGGATAGGCACACTAAAAATGAAATTGTAAAATCCTTTCGCAAAATTATAATTAAAAATGAAAGGAAATATGAATAATGATAAGAAATCGTTGTTCTTGTTTATTGTTGATATGAGAAATTCAAAAGAGAAAACCATTAGTAAGATATAAATTGTTAAGAAAATTTTATCCGCTAAAAATGGATGAAAAATTTTTGTTATTAGAAACATAAAACCATAATAGATTAAATTAGGAACAAGTAATAAGTTATTTAATTCAAAAAAGTTTTTAAATTCATTATAATGTGAAAGAATGTATGCATTCATAATATGACTTGGACCATCTTGTGTTGGAAAAACTTCAAATTGCCATATTGTTAATATAAAAATTCCTGTTAAAATTAGCTTAAATACTCTTAATATCATAGTATATTAGCAAACCTCCAAATTTATTTATAAATTCTTTAAGCTCTTGTAGAACTTCATAAAATTTATCCTCTTGACAAGTGAAAAATATATAACTATTTGCAGAGATTTCTCCTTCGTACTTAAAATTACTATTAATTTTGCCAACAACATCTCTTATAATTGTCCAATTTTCAATATTAAATTTTTCTAGAATTTCTACAATATATCCAATATAAATTGTATCAACTACAATTTCAATTTTTTTAGAATTTTTTATTTCCATAAAAAGTTAATAATAGAATAATAAAGTGGGATACCAAGGATGATATTAAATGGAAATGTAAGTGCAAGAGACATTGTAAGATAAATACTAGGATTTGCTTTTGGAACAGATAGTCTCATAGCAGCAGGAACTGCTATATACGAGGCGCTTGCACATAGGATAACGAACATAAATGCGTCATTTTTGTTTAGTGAAAACAATTTTGATAATATAATTCCAATAGAAGCATTTAGTAGAGGTGTTAGAATTGAAAAGATAATTAAGATAATTCCTAATTTTTTGAGCTCAGATAATCTCCTTGCTGTTAATATACCCATATCAAGTAAGAACAAACACAACATACCTCTAAATAAATTTCCAAAGAAAGGCTCAATACTTTTATAACCCTTTTCACCTACAATTATTCCAATAATTAATGTAGTGATGAGTAAATAAACTGATGGATTTATGAAAGCTTCTCTTATAGCTTGAATTTGAAAGTAATTCTTATTTTCTTTTAGATGAAATTGATATATTAATATAGCAATAACAATAGCTGGTGATTCCATTAATGCCATGGCTGCTATTAGCGAACCATTAAAGGTTTGACCTAACTCTTGTAAAAATGAAGACGCAGTTATAAATGTAACAGCACTAATTGAACCATAAGTTGCAGAAATAGCCACCGCATTATGAATATCAACAAAATTTTTTATCAGGAAAAATAAATATGTTGGAACAAATATGCCCATAAATATAGATAAAAATAAAACCTTTAAGACATAAAAGTTTAAAGGACTTTTTGATAGCTCATAGCCACCATGAATACCAATTGAAATTAAAAGATATAATGATAAAAACTTTGCTATTTGTTGAGGAATTTCAAGTTCAGATTTTAAAAAATTTGCCATGATTCCAATAAAAAAGAACAGAATTGGAGGACTTAAAAAATTTGAAATTAATTCCATAATTCACTTAAAAACTTTTCAAATTCCTTTTTTGCTCTTTCAATTATAAATTCCTTTTTTTCTTTACCTTTTAAATGAGAGGGAATATCAACAAAAAGTCCAAAGTTAGCATTCATAGGTTGGAAAAATTTAGGATTTTCATGAGTTATGTAGTACAAAAGTGCTCCTATCATTGTATGCCTGCTTGGATAAATTGGTTTTAATCCTTTAATTAATCTATAAGCATTTATACCTGCTATTAATCCCGTTGCAGTTGATGGCATATAACCCTCAACACCAGCTATTTGTCCTGCAAAAAATATATTTTCATAATTTTTCATTTGTAGTGTTTCTTTTAAAATAATTGGAGATTTTATAAATGTATTTCTATGAATAACACCATATCTTAAAAATTCAGCTTTTTCAAGTCCAGGAATTAATCTAAAAACTCTTTTTTGTTCCTCCCATTTCATTTGAGTTTGAAATCCAACAAGTGAAAAAGCAGTTTTATCCTTGTTTTCAGGTCTTAACTGAACAACAGCATAAGGCTCTTTTTTTGTTTTTGGATCAATTAATCCTTTTGGATTCATAGGTCCATATCTTAATGTTTCTAATCCCCTTCTTGCCATTTCTTCAATTGGAAGGCAACCTTCAAAAAACTTAATATCTTTCTCAAATTCATGTAATTCAACTTTTTGCGCTTTTACTAACTCATTTACAAATAATTCGTATTCTTCTTTCGTTAAGGGAGCATTTAAATAATTTCCTTCATCGGAATATCTATCCGCCCAAAATAATTTATCATAATTTAATGTTTCTCCATCTACAATAGGTGATACTGCATCGTAAAATGATAAGTACTCTTCACCTGTAAGCTTTTTTATATCTTCTGAAAGTTTTTCTGAGGTTAATGGTCCCGTTGCTACTATTACAATTTCATCTCTCGGAATTTCTTCAACTTCTTCTCTAATTATTTTTACATTTTCAAAACTTTCAATTGCTCTTGTAATATAATCTGAAAAAATTTCCCTATCTACAACAAGAGCTTTTGAGTTATCAATTCTACTATATTCTCCTGCTTTTAAAATTAAGCTATCTAAAAGTTTTAATTCATATTTCAAAAGTCCATTAGCATTATATATATCTGTTGATTTTAGGGAATTTGAGCAAACAAGCTCACCAAGTTTATCAGTTTTATGAACAGGTGTTTTTTTTAAGCCTCTCATTTCATATAGAATAACATTAATGCCTCTTTTAGCAAGTTGATAAACTGCTTCACTTCCTGCCAATCCTCCACCAATTACAATAACTCTATCTTTCATATAAAATTTCCTCTATTCTTTTTGTTATTTCTTCAATTGCTCCAATTCCATCTATTTCATAAAGGATTCCCTTATTCTTATAAAATTCAATTAAAGGTTGAGTTTGCTCTCTATAAACTTTAATTCTATTTTCTATAACTTCTGGTTTGTCATCTAACCTTCCTCTATTTAATAATCGTTTTTTAATTTCATCATCAGGCACATTTAAATATATTACTTTATCAATTTTGGTTATTTTTTCAAGCTCTATTGCTTGATTTAATGTTCTTGGAAATCCATCAAGAATAAAACCATTTAAATTTTTTATATTATTTTCTATAATTTTTATCATAACTTCATCAGGAACAAGCTCTCCTTTTTCCATATAACTTTTAGCAATTTTGCCAAGCTCCGTTTCTTTTTCCATTTCACTTCTCAAAATGTCTCCTGTTGATATTTTTCTTAAATTTAATTTTTTTGAGATAATTTCCGCTTGTGTTCCCTTACCTGCCCCGGGTGGTCCAAGAAACACAATTCTCATCATAAGATTTAAAATTTTAAAGCTTTGTCTAATAATTTTAAAATATAGATTATTTCTTATTTTCCCAACCACCCTGAGAATAAGGACTTAACATTAGATAATATACCTTAAAAATATTACTCTCAATAATTTTAAATAACCTTTAAAATTTTAGAAATGAATAATGAGTTTAGGGAATTTTTAGAACATTTAAAGGTTCTTTTTAGTAAAAACCCAAGAATTTTTATAACCACTTTAAGTAATATTTTCACTATGAGGATTGTGGGAAATAAAACCCATGGTGATTTAGCAGAAATAGCTCTTACCGAATTTATCAATCAGTATATGTATAATTATAAAGCAGAGCATATTGGAAAACAAAAATACCGCTCAAAAAAATTTGAAGAAGATATTAAAGTAGTTAATGAAATTAGTAAGAGAGAGTTCTTGATAAGCATAAAAGCCTATGGTCATGGACCACTTCAATTATCAACAGATAAAGAATATAAAATGTTTCCTAAATTGAAATCTATAATGAACGAACTCAAAGCTACAACTATTTCAGGAAATCAATATATTAGAGAAATTTTAAAAAGTGAGGAGTTTGGGCATCTTGAAAATATCAATATTCTTCCCTTGATTTACGATGAAGAAAACAAGAAATGTAATATTATGATTTTTGATTGGAATAAAGCAAAGCAAGAGGTGGAAATAATAAAATTAGAGAAGGAAATTGGTCATAGAAAATATCCAGTTTTTAGATTTTATAATTCAAGAGATGAATACATTTGTGAGATTAGATATGGTGGAAAAGATGCTAATGCTCTTCAAAGAGGATTTTGGACACATACGAAATATGCGGAGCAATACTTTGAAAGTCTAACAGGAGGATGGATAAATTATTCTGATAATGAACGTTTAGTAAAACTTTTTAAATACGCTCTAATATCTTCACAAGTAGGTCATGAAAAAGCCATGGATATTCTTAAAGAAGATATTGAAAATTTAAAAAAGTTAATATGTTAAATCTTTTTAATGAGGTTGATTTTAAAAGTATAAAAACGGAAGGTATAAAATATATAGGCTCAAAAGAGAAAATTATTCCTTATATTTTAAAACTTGTTTATAAACTAAACCCAAGAGTTGTTTTTGATGGTTTTTCTGGCACTACGAGAGTTTCTCAGGCATTTGCCAAGATGGGGTGGATAGTTATATCCAACGATTTGGCTATATGGAGTAAAGTTTTTGCCAATTGCTATCTATTGAACAAAAAACCAAAGGAATACTACCAAAAAATCGTAGATTATTTAAATAATCTTGAAGGTAAATATGGATGGTTTAGCAAACATTATGGAGGCTATCCTAATGAGGTAGCTAAAAAACCATGGCAAGTTCATAATACTATGAAGTTAGATGCTATAAGGGAAGAAATAGACAAAATCACTAATGATGAAATAGAAAAATCTGTTTTATTAACAAGCTTAATTTTAGCACTTGATAAAGTAGATAATACAATTGGTCATTTTAGTAGTTATTTAAGAAATTGGTCTAAAAGATCATTTAATGTTATGAAGTTAGAAGTTCCTAATTTTATTATAACTGATAAGGAGCATAAAGTTTATAATGATGATATTTTTAAAATTTTAGATATAGTTGAAGCAGATGTTGCTTACTATGATCCACCTTATGGTTCTGCTAATAATAAGATGCCTCCTTCAAGAGTTAGGTATCAAGCGTATTATCATATATGGACTACGATTATAAAGAATGATAAGCCGAAATTGTTTGGCAAGGCTTTAAGAAGGTTAGATAGTTCCGACAAAATTGCCTATTCTCCTTTTGAAGATTTTAGACAAGAAAATGTTTTAAAAGCAATTGAAAATCTAATAAAGAAAACAAAAGCAGAATATATTGTATTCTCTTATAGTAATAATGGAAGGGTAAAAATAAAAGACCTAATAGAATTATTTAGTGATTACTGCTCAATTCTTGAAATTCAAAAAATAGACTACAAGAGAAATGTGATGGCTTATATGAGATGGACTTATGAATGGGTAAATGATATTGAAAAAAATATTGAATTCTTATTTTTGTTAAAAAAATAACTGCTATAAAATTTTCAATCTATATGAAAGCATTAGAAGAAAAGTGGCAAAAATTTTGGGATGAGAAAAAGCTATTTAAAGTAAAAGGAGATAGGAAAAAATTTTATGTTCTTGAAATGTTTCCATATCCATCTGGTGATTTACATATGGGGCATTTGAAAAACTATGCTATTGGTGATGTTGTAGCAAGAATTAAATTTATGGAAGGTTATGATGTTTTACATCCTATGGGATGGGATGCATTCGGACTTCCTGCTGAGAACGCAGCAATAAATTATAATATTCATCCAAGAGAATGGACATATAAAAATATAAACATTTTTAGAAATACACTTAAAAAGGCAGGAATTAGTTATGATTGGGATAGAGAAATTGCTACTTGTGAGCCAAGTTATTATAAATGGACACAGTGGTTATTTTTACTGCTTTATAAGAAAAAGTTAGCATATAGAAAGAAAGAATTTGTTCATTATTGTGAAAATTGTAAAACCGTTTTGGCTAATGAGCAAGTAATAGATGGTAAATGTGAAAGATGTAAGAGACCTGTTATAAAAAAAGAATTTGAGCAATGGTTCTTTAAAATAACTGATTATGCTGAAAGATTACTTAAAGATTTAGATAAATTAAGAGGTAAATGGCCAGAGAATGTTATAAAGCAACAAGAAAATTGGATAGGTAAAAGTGAAGGAACAATTGTAAAATTCAAATATAGAGATTACTATTTAGAAGTTTTTACAACAAGAGTAGATACAATTTATGGGGTTAGTTTTATATCAATAGCACCAGAGCATCCAATTTTAAATGAAATTTTAAGATATTCAAAAAATAAAAGTGAAATTGAAAATTATATTAAAACTGCCTTAAATAAAAGCGAAATTGAAAGGAAAACTCAAAAAAAGAAGACAGGAATTTTTACTTATGAATATGCAATTCATCCTTTAACAAATGAAAAAATTCCTATTTTTGTAGCAGATTATGTTTTATATGATTATGGAACAGGTATTGTAATGGGTGTTCCTGCTCACGATCAAAGAGATTATGAATTTGCTAAAATTTTTAATTTAGAGATTAAGCCTGTTATAAGACCCAAAGATGGAAATGTTGAAGATATTATAAAAGAAAAAGCATTTGAAGAATACGGAATTTTGATAAATAGTTATGAATTTAATAATTTAGATTCAAAGACTGCTATTATTGAGATTACTAAAAAACTTGAAAAATTGGGATTAGGTAAAAAGGCAATTACTTATAGATTGAGAGATTGGCTAATATCAAGACAAAGATATTGGGGATGCCCAATTCCTATTGTTTATTGTGATAATTGTGGAATTGTTGAAATTCCAGAAAATGAATTGCCTGTTTTATTACCAGAAAAACTTGAAGTTTGGAAACCTATTGGAGGTTATTCACCATTGGAAAATGACATAAATTTTGTTTGGACAAATTGCCCAAAATGTAAAGGAAAAGCAAAAAGAGAAACAGATACTATGGATACATTTGTTGATTCTTCTTGGTACTTTTTAAGATTTATAGACCCTAAAAATGATAATGAAATTGTTAATAAAGAGCTTGAAAGGAAATTTATGCCTGTTGATTTATATATTGGTGGAATTGAGCATGCTACTAAACATTTGATATACGCAAGATTTATATATAAAGTTTTATACGATGAGGGAATTGTTAATTATGATGAGCCTTTTGAAAACTTATTTACACAAGGTCTTGTCCTTAAAAAATTCTATTGGGACCCTACAAATTATAAAACAGTTGATGAAGAATTTGTTATTGAGAAGAATGGAAAATTTTATCATAAAGAAACAGGTACTGAGCTTGAAGAAAAAATTGAAATGATGTCAAAATCAAGAGGAAATATTGTTCCTCTTTCAAAATTCTTAGAGGAAAATGGTTCAGATGTTGCCAGAATTGCTATATTATTTGCTGCTCCTCCTGAGCAAAATTTTGAATGGACTAATGCTATTGTAATTGGTGCTAAAAAGTTCTTAAACAGAGTTTTAAACTTATATCAAAATTTAGAGTTTAATGAAAATTTTGAAGATAAAAAATTGCTTTCATTCGTTCATAAGAAAATTAAAGAAATAAGAGAAGAGATTTCAAAATTTAAGTTTAATACTGCTATTGCTAAACTTATGGAGTTTTTGAATTTTTTAGAAGATTATGAAAGAAAAAATACCATTCAATATAAATTTGCCTTAAAGATATTCTCAATTTTGCTTGCTCCATTTGCTCCTCACATTTCAGAAGAAATATACCATAGACTTGGTTATGAAAATTCCGTATTTGAAAATGAGTTTCCAAATTATGATGAAAGTTATATAATTGAAGAAGAAGTTGAAGTTCCTATTCAAATAAATGGTAAAATAAGAGGTGTTATAAAAATTCCCATAGATGCTAATGAGGAAAAAGCCTTTGAAATTTTAAAAAATTCTGAAATTTACGAAAGATATTTAAAAGATAAACAAATTATTAAAAAAATTTTTGTTCCAAATAAGATGCTAAGTATTGTTATAAAATGAATTTTGATGAAATTTCTGCTGGATTTATCGTTTTTTATATTGAAAACAATAAAGTCTATTATTTGCTATTAAAGCACTCTTCATATTGGGGATTTCCAAAGGGAAAAATAGAAGAAAATGAAAGTGAAATAGAAAGTGCCAAAAGAGAGCTTTTTGAAGAGACTTCAATTAAGGATATTGAAATTTTTGATTTTAGAGAGGAAATTTATTATAATTATTATTTCAATAGCAGGTTAATAAGAAAGAAATTAATTCTTTTTTTAGCAAGAGCAAAAGATAAAAAGTTTTGTATAAGTGATGAGCATTTAGCAGGAGGATGGTTTGAATTCCAAACTGCTTTAAAATTCGTTCGCTATGAAAATAATAAGAATGTCTTAATAAAAGCAAATGAGTATATTAAAAAGTTATTTTTTAGTTGAATTTGAGTTAAAACTTTATTTAATGATTAACTATCAATGACTTATGAAAATTTTAGGGAAATTATAGAATTTTTAAGCCGAAGGCTTATCTTTGGGTGGGTAGGCAAAATAAGAAATAATCTATATTTTAGAATTATTTGGAAAATGCTTTAAAATTTTAGTTATGTTAATTTTTATCTTTAATGATTATCCTTTTGAAATTGAAAAATCCATCGTAAATTGGCCAGTTTCACCTTGCTTTCTAAATCAGGAAGTATCCTTAGATAAGGAAAATAATAATATCATTATTGGTTTCATAAGTGAGGATGAAAATGCCTTTAATTACAAAAATGTTATAAGAATTTCTTATGATAATGGAGAATCGTTTTTAGGAGATTTTGAAATGACTTTTTGGACAAATTACTGTTATGTTGGAGACCCTGTTGTCGCTGTAAAAAATAATATATTTTTTCATTCAGGCGTAATTTATTGTAGAGATGATAATAACAATCTTTATGGTGAAATATATTTTTGCTCTTGCTCAAATAATTGCCACTCAAAGCTTAATTGGAATTGTAAAATTTTAGATAATGATAATTGGCAGTTCTTCAAAGATAAGCCCTGGATTTATATTTACAATAATAAAATTATTTTGGTTTTTACAACTGATAAGTTTTCAGGCTACCCAAGAATTGTTGGATATTCAAGTTCAAATAATGGTAATAGTTTTAGTAATGTTTTTGCTCTGAATGTCCCATCAACTTATGCTTATATTTCAGATGATAAATTTGGAAATTTGTTTATTTCTTATAATGATTTTTCACAAAGTAATAAAATTGGTTTTGGTATTTTAAAATCCTCAGATGGTCAAAGTTTTACCGATTTAGGAGCAGTTCATTTTAATTATTCATCCACAATTTGCTCTGATTTTAAAAGACCTACTAAAATCTCAAATCATATTACTTGTTATAATAACAAGTGTGCTATTGCTTATTTAGATGATAATTGTTTTTTAAAAGTTTTAACTTGGCAAAATAATAATTTCAATTATTATAGTGTTTATAATCAGCAATCAGTTTTGCCAATTATAGCAAGTTTTAATAATCATCTTTATATTATTTTTCAATCTATTACTGGAAACACTATTAGCAGTTGTCCATTTATTGGTCCAATTAAGGAATGGGCTACATTTTGGACACATTCAAGTGATTGGGGGCAAACTTGGTCAAGCATAAGTAGGGTAAGTTCCACAAATTATGGATTTTCGGAAAATCCTAGTGGTCATGATTACTTGGGCTTCGTAGTTGATAATGGTTATCTTTATACTGCTTGGGGAAATGATTTTAGGAATAATGAAGGCGCAAAAATTTACTTCACTAAAACACAATTTAGTAATTTATACGAAGTAAAAGATGAAAACTATAAAGTTTATTCTATTGATGGTCGTTTTTTAGGTTTTTACCACAAAAATAAAAAATTAAAAAGTGGTATTTATATTTTAAAATCAAAAAGTGTAAATAAAGTTTTAGTGGTGAAGTAGAAAGGGTATGCCTTCAACAAGTTATAAAAAATTTTTTGAAACTATTGATTTAATGGTGTGATTTATAAGCGGTAGGCTTTATTTTAGGGCAGGTAAGAAAAATATACAAATAATTATATTTTTAGAATTACTATACAGGGCATAATTTCAACGTCTTTAAAATTTAAATCTTGGTAAATAAAACTTATATTTATCTATCTCTGGCTTCAGAGGAAAAAAGAGTTTCTATTTCATTGTGATTAAAGAGACAAAATGTAGGAAAAAAAGTGACAAATTTTTAGAGTTTATTTTAAATATTACCTCATGGAAAAGAATCCCATTTCCAAAGCCTAAAAAGTGAAAAAATTTTTCATATGAATACTATGGTTTTTTAAAGCCAATAAATTTATAAATCACTTTACAACAACTTTAACATTTTCCTTTCCAATTTTTACAACATAAACACCTTCTTTAACTTTGATTTTTCTTTTACCTTCAAAAAATTCATTATAAATAGCCTTTCCTGAAATATCATAAATTGACACTTTTTCCCTTTTATTTAATTCAATGTGAATATAACCCTTATTTGAGCTTACTTTGAAGAGGCAGGATTTATTAAATTCGTAGTTTGAAGAAATTGAGCAACCTTCTGTCAAAAAAGCACTTGTATAGATATAAGATAATGGAAAAGAATTTCCTTCAAGCGTATCATTATAAACCTGTAGTGTAAAATTATCAATTGAAGTTCCTAAACTTGAAACATTAAAATTTATGTTTTGTGTGCATTGAATAGGTGAAGCTGTATCCTCTCTAATAACAGCAAATCCTCCAAACCCTCCAAGAAATGTTAATAAATAAAATTTTCCTTGCCCAATAGGTATTATTCCTCTTGCTTCATTTGAAGTTGTATTTGGTGGTGGTGTATTCCAAACCCTTGCCCAAATTAAATTTCCATTTTCCCTATCTACTTTCAAAACTATTGGATATGAAGAATTAGAACTCGCTATTATAAGTCCGCTAATAAGATAATTTCCATCATAATCAAAAGTGATATTATATGCTCTATCCTCACTAATCCATCCATTAACACTTGAGGAATATGATTTTAAAAATTTTACATTGCCATCAAAATCAATTTTAAGAAGAAGAATATTATCATTATCAAGATTTGAGCAATACCAAGCAATAGCACATAAGAATCCAAGAGCAACATAACCATCACTATCTTTTAATAATTTAAAGAAATTATTTCCAACATTATAACTCTTAATCCATATTAAATTTCCTGCTGTATCAAGTTTTAAAATTGTTGTTAAACGCCAATCATCACCAGGACCAGGATTAGCAAATGTTGTTATTATAAGAAGCACATAATTTTGACCATCAAATATAATATCCTTTACTATAAAATGTTGTAAATACGGCGCTTGTAAAGAAATTCTTTTTGCCCATAAAATCGTCCCATTTAAATCAACTTTTAAAATAAGGGAAGACCAAGGGGAATAAGGATTCGCTAATCCAACTATTAGATTACTTTCATCAAAAGCAAGAGAGCCTAATCGGTAATAAGAACTTTTCATCCAAACATAACTTCTTGTTTTTATATTGAAAATTCCTAATGGAATCGTAGCAATTAAACTATCATCCAACTTAACTATCCTTTCAATAGGTGGAATACCAATTTTAATAATCCATTTAGCATTTAAATTACTATCAATAGCCATCATTAGACCAACAATATCAATATCTACACTACAAAAGCCAATAATGAATAATGTGTCATTTACCTTTAAAGAAGGAATAATATCAACAAGAGCATTACATTCTGTATAAGTATTTAACCATAAAATTTTATTTGTTTGAAGAGACATAATCAAAATTAAGCTCATTTCCAACCTCCTTTTTTAAGAAAACTAACTTTCTTTATTTCAACCAAATCCCCTATTCTAACTTTGATAATATAACTGCCTTCATTTAAATTCAAACTAAATTTATAAATTCCTTTTGTAAAATATCCTAAACTTTTAAGCTCTATAAGTCTTCCATTAAGTGAATATATTTCATATCCCAGATAGGTAGGAAATGTTATATCAAAAACTATTGAATTGGAATGAATTTTAAAAGCATTTGGAGGTATAGCTTCCTTAACCTTTGATAAGCAAGGGCTATTAAATTTAATAATTATAATATCTTGCTTTCCTGTATCACCATAAACCTTAGGGAAATCTAAAAAATCTGTAAATGAATAACCATAAATGTTGCCCGCAGTAGTAAATGAATTAGGTGGCTCAAAAATTAATCCTTTTACATCAAAAATATCTTCTCCACCACTGCCAAATAAATTTACTCCATAACAAATATCCAAATTCTTATTTAACATTATTATAAATCCATTCGTATATCCACCAAGACTTCCAACATCACAATCCGGATCACAACCCACACTATAACCTGAAAAAGAAAATCCACTTACAAAAACATTATCTGAAAATTTAACTACATTAAATGCTTTATCTACAAAAGGTCCTGCTATAATAGCTGTTGATAAGTGTGATAAATTAGTATCTAACTTTGTTAAAAATCCATCTGCATATTTCATATAGCCATAAGTATATTTAGGACTTGTTGAAAATAGTTGAGCAGAATCCGTTGTTCCAACCACAAATAATTCATCATTTTCAACAAATAAATTATTAGCTTGATCATTTTTAGGACTTGCCAAAATAACTGTCTTGAAATGAATTGATAAACTAAGATGTAATTTACTTACAAAAGCTTCTGACATACCTAAATAACCATATATTGTAGGATTTATTGAGAAATTATTAGCATTTGATGTTCTTCCTACTACAAAAACATTATAACCACTTCTAAAAATTCCATTAGCAATATCTGAATTAGGGCTTGCTAAAATAGCACTAATAACACCCGCAAAGTTATTATTTGAAAAACCTATTGAAACAACAAAAGCGTCATCCGAGCCAGTCGTCCCATAAACATATTTATTTGAACAACAAAATTGAGATGGATTACTTGTAGAGCCTGCTACTAAAATTATTTCATAAAAGTTATCAAAGAAAACTTTAATATCATTTATAACATCTGAGCCAGGACTTTGAAGAACAACAACATTTTTTATACTATCAAGGTTATTTGATAATTTTAACACAAAAGCTTCTATGCCACCTGGATTTCCAAGGAAAATTTTATTTGGAAAACTTGGAAGAAAATTATAAGCTTTAACCAAATAACCACCTATATAAATAGCACTATCCTTACTTGATATAGCATTGCCAAAAACACTATCACCAATAATAGCAACAGACATAAGATTTAAATTATTATCAAATTTTGCTATAAATGTGCTAATGATGTTTCCTATATCAAAGTTATATTTATTCTGACAATTAAAACAAAAATTATTAGGATTTCTTGTCCATCCAACAACATATATTCCATTATTACTTTTATCAATTGCTTTAACAACATCCATAGAATCACTGCTAATTATAGCAGTAGGGTCAATAACAAGTGTTTTACTTTTATCATAATTACTAACTTCATAATAGAAAAATCCATTCCCCTCTTTTAATTTCACACTTACTTCATTAGTGCCAGAAAATGCCCTTAATTCATTTATTTTAAAAACCTCTTTTGAATTTTCATAAAATGTAATGGAATTATTATTAAGAATGTAGTTTTTATTATTGAAAGCAAACTGCACTTGACTTAAATCAGCATTTGGCTTTATTTCAAAATAAAACTCAAAAATTCCTTTATTTAGTCCATTTATAACAAGATCTATTCCCTTATAGATTTCCTTTATTCTTACTCTTTTATAACTACTAATGTTTGTAAAATGTTTTTCAAAAAAGTAATTAAACTTCGTAATTTCTAAAATCTCACCAACAATTTCCTTTGGTTTTGAATTTAAAAATTTCATTTCTATGTTATTTATAAAAACACTTCCATCCTTTAAAATAAGAATACCATTTGGAAAGGATGAAAATAATATATCAGATGGAAATTGACCTTTATTTTCAACAAAAATAGAAAGCAAAATCACTATCATATTTTTAACCTCCTTTTATAAAGCGCTTTCTAAAACTATTATTCAATTCAAGGACATACACACCCCTCTTAAATTTTGAAATATCCAAAACATACTCACCTTTTAATGTTTTACTAAAAACAACCTTCCCATCTACACCATAAATATTTACTTTATAATGCTCATAATTTTTAGATTTAAACACAATTTTATTACAAGAAATATAAACATTAACATTTGAAACATCTTCAATTAAATGTGATGATTCACAAATAGTATATAAGCTTCCAGCTGAGCTAATAGTTCTTGTAGTATCAATAATAATACTACCTGTAAAGCTAATTTCATATTGATTATTTGAAGTAAATGATATGCTATTAAAGTTTGGTGTAAAGTTATTGATATTACAAGGAGAACAACCATCCCCATTTTTATCTAATTTTACAATAAAAACAGAAGAGCCTGTATAATTATTTGATTGTGAGCCTACAATAGCAAATCCACTATCAGGTGTTTGTATAGATGAATAACCAAGTACATTATCTCCTATAAGTTTCGCCCATTGAAATTGATCTAAACTATCAAACCTTATAATGAAAATTCTGAGATTATATAATAAAGGATAATTTCCTACAAGTGCATAACCTTTATCATATGTAGGCACAATAGAAGTAATTTCAAAACTACCTAAATTATTTATCCACAATATATTTCCCAAACTATCCATTTTACCAAAATAATTTTTATATGAAAAGTAATAGTTATTACCTACTTGGGCTACGGCGTATTTATAAAAGCCTTCTGGAAAAGCAAAGAAGTTTATTCTTTTTCCAAATTCATTATATCCATTTAAATTATATTTCATAATTATAAAATCACCACCATAAGCATAACCTACAATTATAAATCCATTATCTGTCGTTTTATAAGCACGAAATCCAAATATATCTCCTGCTCCCGCATTATTAATGTTAAACTTATGATGTACAATATTCCCATCCTTGCTTATTTTCATAATTAAGATATGGCGATAGGGTGTATCAGGCTCATAATATCCCTTCGCAGAACCTATAATATAATATCCACTATCATTTGCTTGAATAATAGAGTAAAAATTAGCATCAATAGCACTATCACCAGAAAGATAACTTGTAGTAAGTATCCTTATATTTTTATTCCATAGAATATTGCCATTTTGATCTAATTTAGCAATAATGCCTATGGAGTTATAAAGTGAACTCCCTACTAAAACATAATTCCCTTCATAATCTTGAATAATGCTTCTGCCAATACCTCCATTAAAAATACTTATAACTTTATTCCATTTTAAATTTCCAAGAGAATCCAATTTTATAGTGTTCATTCCAGCATTAGTATATCCTGTTATGATATAACCCTTATCATTTGTTAAGGATATGCTATATCCTTCATCAGCATTTGAGCTATTTATAACTTTACAAAAAGTTAAATTAAAAACTACAAAAATCATATTTTTAACCTCCTTTTATAAACTTAACTTCCTTAACCTCATTACCAATTCTAACTTTTAAAAGGTAAGCTTTTTGTTCCAAATCATTAAATTTAATTTCATATATTCCACTATTAACAAATCCATAAGAAATTCTTCTAATTAAACGTCCATTTAAATCATAAATATTTATTCCAATATATGATGGTTTCTTTATTGAAAAAATTATTGAATTTTTAAGTAGTTTGAAAGAGTTTGTTGTCGGATTTTCAAAAACAGAAGCAGAACCATTTAGTTTGGATATGAAAACATCATTGCTCCCATTAAAGCTAGTATCATAAGCATTAGATGTTGTAGGAAAATTGTTTGAACGTGTTTGACCAATTGAATAAACGCTACCATCTGAAGCTACATAAAGTGAATGAATATAGTCAAAAGTATCTCCTCCAAGAAATGTTGAAGCAAGTAAATAATTTAATGAATCACTAAATTTTGAGACAAAAGCATCACCATACCCATTATAAGTATTGTCATAAGCATTTGAAGTTGTTGGAAAGTCAGATGAACGGGTAAAACCAGCTATATAAACGCCTCTATAAACTGAATAAATTTCATCATAATTACTTCCTCCAATATATGTTGAAGCAACTAATTGACTTAATGAATTATTCAATTTTGAAATAAAGCCATCAGAATTCCCATTAAAGGTATTATCATAGGCATTTGGTGTTGTTGGAAAGTTGGATGAATTAGTACGACCAGCAACATAAACAAAACCATTATAATCTATCTCCATGGAATTTGCCTGATCTTCAGAACTTCCCCCAAGATATGTTGAAGAAATCAATTGACTTAACAAACTATCTAATTTTGAAACAAAAACATCAGAATATCTATAAGTTCCATCATAATTACAATTTCCATCAGTTCCGCATGTGCCATCATAGGCACCTGGTGTTATAGGGAAGTCCGGAGAGTATGTTGAGCCTGCTACATATATATTTCCAAACATGTCTATTTTAATTGAAAGTGCAACCTCATTATAACTACCACCAAGAAATGTTGAAGAAAGTAATTGACTTAATGAATTATTTAATTTTGAAACAAAGACATCAGAATTCCCATTAAAAGTATTATCATAAGCACTTGAAGTCACCGGGAAGTCCGATGAAGATGTACCACCAGTGACATAGATATTTCCATTATAATCTAATATAATCCAGTTAGACATATCAATAGAACTGCCACCAAGGAATGTTGAAGCGAGTAAAGAATCTAATGAATTATTCAATTTTGATATAAATCCATCGTAAATTCCATTAAAAGTATTATCATAAGCATTAGGAGTTGTTGGAAAGTTAGATGAATTAGTAGCACCCGTTATATAAACATTTCCATTATTATCTAAATAAATAGAACGAGTATAATCATTAGAGCTTCCTCCAAGAAATGTTGAAGCAAGTAAAGAACTTAAAGAATTATCCAATTTTGATATAAAAACATCCCAATTTCCGTTAAATGTATTATCATAAGCTTTAGTGGTTACTGGGAAATCAGGTGACATCGTATGACCTGCTACAAAAACATTCCCCATTTGATCTAAATAAATAGATCGCCCTTCCTCTGAAGCACTTCCTCCAAGGTATGTTGAGGCCATTAATTGCTCCAAATCAGGGTCTATTATCAAAATTTCATTTTTATTATACTTCCCAACTTCATAAGTTATTATATTTCCTTTATTCTTAAAAGATATTTCAATTTCATCAGCACCTTGATATGCTTTTAGATTTTCAATTGATAAAATCTCCCTTCCTTCTTTCTTTATTAAAATATCATTTCCTTTATTTATTATCTCACATTCCTTACAATTTATTTCATAAGCAATATCATTAACATTTGCCTTTGGTTTTACTATAAATTGAAATTCTATCCTATTTTCTATTAATCCTGTGAAAATTAGGTCTATATTCTTATAAATGTTTTCATATATAATTTTTGAATAGCTTGGAATGTTTCTTTTCCATTCCGTTGGTTCATTTCCTTTAAAGTAGTTAAAAACTGTTATCTCCATATCTTTTGCTTTTATTTTAACATTTGGGTTTATATTTTTAAAAATTAATTCAATATCATTTATAACGATTCTGTCTTTTAAGATATATACGTTTGTAGGGAATGAGTAATAAATAACCTCACTTGTCCATTGTCCTTGGTTCTCTATAAAAAGATTCTTTAAAGAAGAAAAACTAAAAAAAATTATAATCATATTTTTAACCTCCTTTTAATGGGGGGCATAAAAGCCCCCATAGAATTATTTGACAATTGCTCTGTAAGATTTACCTTCATAATTTATAATATAAACACCAGGCTTTAAATGTCTTATATTGAAGTTTCCATTTGAATTAACATAACCTAAAATTGAGCCATCTACTGAATATATTCTATATATGCCCTTTTCAGTGAGGATTAACTTTCCATTTTGATAAATAAATGGAAGTTTATTAGATACAATGCCCTTATTTTCAGAAAAGCTAACAGTATATGTGCCATTTTGATTTACATAGATATTAGACTGACCAACAGGATTATTATCTCCAACCTTATATAAGAAAAATCCTCCTGTATATCTTCCATAATATGTCCTTTGAGGTGTATTTTGTTTTAATTTCAATATATTAACAACAACTGGAAAGCTGTCAGTTCCGCCAGGTGGTATCGTCTTTACACCACTTACCGCAACAGCAGTATCTATTATATCAAGTTCCTTATAAATAACTATATTAGCACCAGTTTCAAAATTGAATAACTGGAGTAATAGTATAGCATCATCCCAGTAATTTACACTACCTCCAAGTTTATAAAATGGGCTTCCAAACATATGAAGAGCTGTGATAAGACCTGTATCTCCTGGATCTAAAGTTAATCCAATTTCCTTAACTCTTGTTTGTCCATTATAATCATAGAACTGGGTGTATAATCTGCTTCTGTATACAGTATCAGCAACGCTTCTTATACCATATATGTCAATTCTATTTGATGATAAGGTTAGCTTTAAGGTATCAAGTGCTGATGCCGAGCCATCATCAAGGAAATTAACCCAATAATTATAAGCATTATAACCTCCTGGAATATCAGAAGGTGTAGCATCACCAGGCTTTAAGAAAGCAGTCCATCCATGCGTGCATACAGAGATGCTATTAAAATTCTGATTCTTTAAGGCATAGTTATATGGAATATTCAAGCATCCACTAACTGACATCGTAGCACCACCAAAATTGAAAGTATCAGCTATATATTTACCATATGGAATACCATTAGGCTGTATATAGACATCAACAGGCGTACTGCCGTTATTCTTTACCCTTATCCAAACAGTATAGGTTGGTGGGACAAGTGCCCCACTATCTATGTTTATGGTTATGGCGGTGTCTAACACCGCGATCTGGCTTATGAGAGTTAGCACCATCATTTTGCACCTCCTTCTGATTGAAAGTTTCAAGTACATTAGTAGCAAATTTCAAGCTCTCAAAAATAACGATTTTAAGCAATTTCTAAGCATATATTTTTATTTTTACACAATCTCGGAATAAAATTTTATCTTTTTTAAATAATGCTCAATTTCCTTTCTTAATTCTTCAATATAGCTTGACCTTATATACTCTTTATTTGAGAACATTAAGCCTTTGAAAATTTTTTTAATTCTTTCAAGAGCATTTCTTAACTCATCTTTATTTCTTGTTGTTTCAATAATTCTATAAATTGTCAAAAATTCATCATAATCACAATAAACGATAGCTGATAAAATAACTTCATTTTTTCTTATTGATAGTGAAGATTTAAAAAATTTTCTTAAATACCTTAAAGTGCTTTTGTTAAAGAGGTATGAAGGAAGTTGTTTTCTTCTCAAAATTTTTATAATAGAAGCACTAACTTCATTATCCCTTAATTTATAAGTCTTATTTCCAATATAAAGAATTGGCTCTTCCCTTAAAATAAATAACTTAATGAATGGTTTCTTTGAGTAGTTTATAACATCTGAAAATTCTTCATATTTCTTTAATTTTTTTAGATTCTTAGGGAGCAATATAGAGCAAACTTTCAAAAAATGAATACTCCAATTGTTCCTTGCTAATTCAATAGCCTTATTTATTCTACCCTCTATCCAATACTTTAAAATTGATTGATTAATTGTTGTTAATTCTAAATAAGAGCTATCCTCATAATAAAATGCTTTTGTAATTAATAACTCTGGATAGCTTTGGTAATTCATAACATTCTTCAAAAATTCCTTTGATTTTTCATCATCAAAGAGCATTTTATGATATATAGAAAGGAAAATATAAAATCTTGCGAAGAATAATGGTATTTCTTTAACATTTTCAACCCTTTCCATATTTTTTATTATTTCAATAGCTTGATTATGATTTGAAAGCATTAAGTACGAAAACGCTTTTAAAAATTGATAATTCAAATTTGATAATTTTATAGAGAATTGATAATCAGTTTTAATAATTTCCTTATAATTTCCCTTTGAAAATTCAATAAGGAGTTTTGCTTCTTTTATATGCTCTAAATTGTCATCCAAATTCTTTATAAATTCATAAGCTTTCTTATAATTCCCATACTGAATATAAAGATAAAATAATGACATTTTGGCAATGGTCTTGTATTCTTCATTTAGCAATTTCAATAACTTATTCATTTCCTTAATTGCCTTATTAAATAAGCCTTTATCAAGAATTTTTAAACTACTCAAAGCAGCCTGCTTATTCAACTCAAATAGCAGTATTTTAGGCAATATATTTTTAACTTTATCGTAAATCTCATAATAAATCTCTCTTACTTCAATAAAGTCCTCTTTCAAAGAGCAAAAGTTATTTATAGCACTAGTTTTATAAAGCAAAATCAAATAATATGTCAAAACTTTATTTTCATCTTTATATTTCTTGGAATAAAATTCAAAATTTTTAAATGTTTCTTCCGTCGGGTTAAAGTAAAAATCAATTATAAGTTTTTGAGGCAAAACCCAATCCTTCACATTTTTTATATCTATCTCTTTAAATGGTCTTAAATTATGTATGAAATGATCCTTAATGTAATTATTAAAAATTTCCGTTAACTCATCAATTCTTTTCTCTTGATAAAGCTTAAAAATAATTTCCATTTCATCACTACTAAAAAGCTCGTGTCTTTTAATCATTTTTAAAAACTTCAAAACTTTACTTTCCTTAATGCCTGTCATTTTGGAAATAATTTTCACATCAAAAATAAAATTTCTATTTATAAAATCGTAAAATTTTTCAAATTCTTCATCTAATTTTTCAATAAAACCATTCTTTTGAATATTATCAATAATCCAAATTGGAACATTGAATTTTTTAGAAATTTCTTCCTTTGAAAATCCTTTTCTAATATGCTCATATATATCAAAACTTAATCTATTCAAATTTTCAAAATTTTAAAGTATTGAAAAAAGTGCTTTAAAATTTCATTACTTTGATAGCTCTCATTTATCCAAAAGATGATTTTTATGCGGAAGATATAGCTACAAGGATAGGTCTAAATGTTGAAAATGTTTATGTTGTTCCTAAAAGGGTTAGAAAGGAAGAAATAGTTTTTAAAAAATTGGAAAAAGTTAAATATGCGTTTTTAATTGTTTTTGACCCTTGGATTAAGTTAGATATAACAACAAAAAAGGATATTCAATTTTTAATAAAAAATAGTAAAACAAAAAAAATATATGCTATTGTGCCTGAAAATTTTATGCTAAATATAAATTCTGAGAAAATTGATTTGAAAACATATAAGGTTGGTAATTTAGATGATTTAAAGGAAAAAATTGAAGAAATTATTCACTTAATAAAAGAAAAAGAATTTCAAGAAAATAAACAAAATTCTGACTTAATTGTAGTTTTAGGACTTATCTTGCTCTTTATTCTTCTGCTTACTTCCAGAAAGAATAATTGAGTATTTTAATTCTTGATACAAACATACTTATAATGCTTTTATGGTTTAAATTATCAGAGAACTATAACAAAACAACTCTTAGATATTTTTTAGGAAATATCATTAAAGCAACCAGGTGTAAGGAAGTTTGGATACCAAGAAGTGTAAAAGAAGAATTTTTAGTAAAGGCAAAAAGAGAAAGAAAAAGAAGGAAAAGGTTCATAGACTTTTTGAAAAAAATTTTTCAAGACTTTGACATTAAATTAAAAACTTGCCCTATTTACGATATAAATAGAATAATTAAAATCGCTAAAAGATATAATTTAGAGCTTGGAGAATCAGATACTTTAAATCAAGCATTCGTTTTAATAGAAAATAGTTTTATGTTTAGAAACAGACATTTAGGTATCAGAAAAATAGCATTTCTGACTAATGATAAAAATGTTGGGAATGTAAGGGTAGAAAGCTTGGAAATACTACCTTGCTCTATAAAAATGTTGTGAAAATAATGCTTTAAAATTTTACTATGATTGACAAACACTTTAAAGAGCAGTATGAAAAATGGTCTGAAAAAAGAAAGCAATTTCAAGATGTTTCTCGTCCTTCATATAGGACTATATCAGGCATAGAAATAAAGGACTTATATACACCTGACGATATAAAGAACTTAGATTATCTCAGAGATTTGGGATTCCCTGGTGAATATCCATACACAAGAGGTGTTTATTATAATATGTACAGAGGAAAAATTTGGACTATGAGAATGTTTGCAGGGTTTGGAAGAGCAAAAGACACTAATGAAAGATTTAAATTTTTAATTAAGCAAGGTCAAACAGGACTTTCTACTGCTTTTGATATGCCCACACTTATGGGTTATGATTCTGATGACCCAAGAAGTGAAGGAGAAGTAGGAAGAGAAGGCGTAGCAATAGATACATTAGCAGATTTTGAAGTTCTATTTGATGGAATAGACCTTGGAGAGGTTTCAACTTCATTCACAATAAATGCTCCTGCTATATTCATATATGCCTTATATGTGGCATTGGCAGAAAAGAAAGGTGTTCCTTTACATAAAATTAGAGGAACATTACAAAACGATATATTAAAAGAATATCATGCTCAAAATGAATTTGTATTTCCACCAGAACCTTCAATAAAATTAATTGTTGATATAATGGAATTTTCAAGCCAACATACACCTAAATTTAATACAATTTCAGTTTCAGGTTATCACATAAGAGAAGCAGGTTCTACTGCTGTTCAAGAATTAGCATTTACATTAGCAGATGGATTTGCTTATGTAGAAGCAGGCATAAGGAGAGGTCTTGATGTAGATACATTTGCTCCAAGAATATCATTTTTCTTTAATGCTCATATAGATTTCTTTGAAGAAATTGCTAAATTTAGAGCAGCAAGGAGAATTTGGGCAAGAGAAATGAAAAATAGATACAAAGCGAAAAATCCTGAAAGTTTAAAATTAAGATTTCATACTCAAACTGCTGGATGCTCATTAACAGCACAACAACCATTAAATAATATCATAAGAACTACAATTGAAGCATTAGCAGCAGTTCTTGGAGGAACTCAAAGCCTACATACTAATTCTTATGATGAAGCTCTTCAACTTCCAAGTGAAGAGGCAGTTACGATTGCTTTAAGAACACAACAAATTATTGCTTATGAAACAGGCGTTATTAATACAATTGACCCATTAGCTGGAAGTTATTTTGTAGAAGCATTAACAAATGAAGTAGAAAGACAAGCTTATGAATACTTCAATAAAATTTTAGAGATGGGCAACGGCTCATTTTTAGATGGCGTTATAAATGCTGTTTATAATGGTTATATTAAGAAGGAAATAGCAGATGCAGCTTATGAATTCCAAAAGAGAGTGGAAGAAAAAGACTTTATTATTGTTGGAGTTAATGAATTTATAGATGAAAATGAAGTTATAGAGCCTCCTAAATTTAAAATTGACCCTAAAATTGAAATTGAGCAAAGGGAATTTTTAAAGGAAATTAAAGAAAAAAGAGATAATATCCTTGTAAGGCAAAAACTTGAAGCATTAAAATTAGCAGCAGAAAGAGGTGATAATCTCGTTCCATATATAATAGATGCAGTAAAAGTTTATGCAACAGAGCAGGAAATTATGGAAACTTTAAAAAGTGTTTATGGAGTATTTAAGGAAGTTGTTGTAATTTAAAATGTTATAAAGACCACTTATTTGAAAGTCATAACATAATCACAAGCAATTTTTAACTTTTCTAAATTAGGTAAATAATCCTCTTCAAGAATTGATGGTGGATAAGGAATATCCATAGAACAAACTTTTAAAATGGGAGCATAAAGAAATTCTATAATATTTTCAGATATTCTTGAAGATATTTCACTTGCAACAGACATCGTTTTATGAGTTTCTGATATAATAACTACCCTACCTGTTTTCTTAACACTTTGAAAAATTAAATCCTCATCTAAGGGGGAAAGTGTTCTTAAATCTATAATTTCAACATCATAATTTGAAATTTTAGCATATTCCTTCGCTAAAATCACACCCCATCCATAACTAATAATTGTTAAATCAGAGCCTTCCTTTATAATTTTTGCCTTACCAATAGGAACTTTATAATAATTTTCTGGCACTTCCATTTTTTCATATCTATACAATTTAATATGCTCTAAAAAAATTATAGGATTTCCATCTTCAATAGCACTTATTAAAAGACCTTTGGCATCATAAGGATTTGAAGGATATAAAACTTTAAGTCCAGGTGTAGCTAATAAATAACTTTCTATACTTTCAGAATGAAGTTCAGGTGTTTTAACACCACCTCCATTTGGCATTCTTATAATAACATTCATCCTAAATTTACCATGACTTCTAAACTGCCATCTACTTAAATGCGAAATTATTTGATTAAATGCTAAATACGAAAAGCCAGAAAATTGAATTTCACAAATAGGCTTATATCCACCCATAGCTAAACCTATTGCCATTCCAACAATCCCAGCCTCACTAATTGGTGTATCAAATACTCTCTCCTTTCCAAATTCATCCATTAAGCCCTCTGTAATTAAAAAAACCCCACCCGCTCTTCCAACATCTTCTCCAAAAACTACCACTTTACTATCATTTTTTAAAATAATTCTTAAAGCATTATTTATTGCTTGTGCCATATTCATTTGAGCCATTTGAAAAATTTTAAAGGATATAAAGCAAAGCTTTAAAATTTCTTTATGACTGTTTTGGGCATTATCTTCGCAATAATTAGACAAAAAGCTTAATTTCCAAAAATTATAAGCTCTTTCCTATTTCAATATCAACTTTTAAAGGAACTTTTAAATTTAAAACATTTTCCATAATTTCTTTAATTTCTTTACTATAAGTTTCTACTTTATCCTCCTCAACTTCAAAGACAAGCTCATCGTGAATTTGTAAAACAATGTTATATTTATTTGTTTTAATCATAGCAATTTTAATAATATCACTTGCTGAGCCTTGAACAGGTGTGTTTATACATATTCTTTCCCAAGCCTCTCTAATAACTTTATTTTGACTATTTATGCCAATTTTTGGAATAATTCTTCTTCTATTTAAAATTGTTTTTACAAATCCATTCTCCTTAGCAAATGTTTTTGTTTCTTCAATCCACCTCTTAACACCTTTATAATAATTAAAATAATTTTCTATAAATTGCTTTGCTAAACTTTCATCTATATTTAACTGCTTACTCAATCCATAAGGACTAATTCCATAAATAATAGCAAAATTTATAGTTTTTCCTACTCTTCTCTCTTCCTCGCTAATTTCATCTTTTTGGAAAATTATTCTTGAAGTTGCCATATGAACATCAAAATCATTTAAAAACGCATAAATTAAATTTTCATCTTCACTTAAATGTGCTAAAATTCTAAGTTCAATTTGTGAATAATCTGCTTTTATAAACACTTTACCTTCATCGGAGATAAAAGCTTTTCTAATTTTTTTACCAAGTTCAGACTTTATAGGAATTGTTTGAATGTTTGGATTGAAAGCAGAAATTCTACCTGTTGATGTTCCTCTTTGATTATATTGTGGATAAATTCTTTTCGTTATAGGATTAACAAGCGGTAATATACTATCTATATAAGTTGTTTTAAGTTTAAATAATTCTCTGTATTCTAATATCTTTTTAGCAATTGGATGAATTTTAGAAAGCTCTAATAATGTTTCAATATCCGTTGAATAGCCTGTTTTTGTTTTTTTAAGGGGTTTTAATTTTAATCTATTAAATAAAATTTCTGATAATTGTTTTGGAGAATTTATATTAAATTTAATTCCTGCCAATTCATATATTTGCTTTTCAATTTCTCTTAAATTTAATTCAAAATCCTTTTTAAGATTTATTAAGTAATCAACATCAACTTTTATACCATTTCTTTCAATATCACAAATAACTTTTGAAACAGGTATTTCAATTTCTTTAAGCAGTTTTTCCATTTCCAAATTTTTAAGCTCCTTTTCCAATTCATCCTTTAAAATATAAACCGCTCTTAATTTCTGAGCGATAATTTGCTCTTTATCTAAAAAACTAATTTTTTGTCCAAGATATTTTAGAAGAATATATTCAATTGGCTCAATTGTGCTTTTATTTGAAGCAAATTCAGGGTCTATTAAATAATCTGCTAAAATTAAATCAAAATCAATAGATTTAGCATTATTTTTAAATAAGCTTTTACTATCAAATGCTATAATTCTTTTCTCTAAATCCTCAGGTTTTAATACTCTTTTATAAACAATTCCATCCTTAAATTTATAAACGAAATTATTGTAAATTTCTACAATATCAAAATCATTTATTTCAAAATCACCATTAATAATATCAACCTTTGGAGCATTTTCAGAAAATTCCTCCATAAACTTATAAAATTCCAAATATCTTAAAATGCTAAACAATTTGAATCTATTGGGATCTTTTATTTTAAGCTCTTCTTCATTTATTTGAATATCCAAAATTTTCAATTTAAATAATTCATCCCTTCTTTTAACAATTTCATCTTTATATTTTACTATTTCAACATAAATTTTTGGTGGTAAATTATCTAAATTTTCAATCAAATTTTCAAGATTTCCAAATTTATTTATTAGCTCAATAGCAGTTTTTGACCCAATTCCTTTAATGCCTTCTATATTATCAGAAACATCTCCAACTAAGGTTAAATAATCAGGTAAAAATTTTGGCTCAACGCCAAATTTTTCAAAAACTTTATTTTTATCATACAAAATTCCACTTCTTGTATCATATAAAAAAACATTATTTTCAACAAGTTGTAATAAATCTTTATCGGAGCTAATTATATAAATTTTATCAAAAGAGCTTTTTAGCTTATAAACAATTGTTGCGATAATGTCATCAGCTTCATATCCCTCAATTTCAAAAATTTTATAATTTAAAGCATTTACAATTTGCTTAATTCTATAAATACTTAAACTTAATTCATCAGGCATTTTTGGTCTTTGAATTTTATATTTAATATAATAGTTTTCCCTTTTACTTTTCCCTTTATCAAAACATACCGCAATATAATTACTTTTCGTTTCTTTAAGAACCTTTAAAACGGAATTTAAAAAACCAAATTCTGCTGATGTGTTTTCACCATAAGAATTAAATAGTGGATTTTCTTTAAAAACGAAGTAAGAGCGATAAGCAATAGAGCTAGCATCAATTATACTTAAAAATTTCATCTTTCTTTATTCTTAATGTTAATGGAGATTTATAAGTTTCAATACCAACAATTTCAATTTCATCTAATTGACATTTCTTATTTAACTTTTCAATATCAATTTCACTTAAATGATAATCAAGTGTATATAATTCAAATAGTTTTTCAATTCTTTTAAGAATTGTTTTTTCTTTAAGAATGTTATTTTTTTCTAAAAATTTTAAAATCAAATAAATGCTTTTTGTTAAAGCTTTTGGATAATCTAAGTGTAAAATTTCTTGAATTAAATAAGCTATTGTATTGCCAAATTCAAAGTACCTCATTTCTGACCAACCATATGGATCAATATGACAAACATTCAATTTAATTAAAGCACATCTTCTAATGAAATTCTCTATCGTCGGAAGGTATCTTCTTTTAATTTTTACTTCTTCACTTTCAAGATAGTCAATAATTTCACTATCAAATAAAAGTCCATATCTTATAGCATCACTTATGGAATATAAAAATTTCTCCTCATCAGATGTTAAAATAAAAACAGGGTCAATTAAAATAAATCTCGGATAGTATATTGTTCCAAGAACATTTTTATGATTTAAATAATGAATAGCATTCCTTCCACCTATACTTGCATCAATTTGAGATATAAATGTTGTAGGAATAGAAACAAAAGGAAAGCCTCTTCTAAATGTAGATGTAGAAAATCCTATTAAATCAAGAGAACTTCCTCCACCAATTCCAACAATCGCAGTATCTTTTCTAATTTTCAAATTTAAAATCTCAAACCATATTTTTTTAACCCAATCAAGCTCCTTAATTTCTTCTTTTTCAGGAAGGAAAAAGACATATGGCTCAAAATCTGAATTTTTAATAACTTCAAATACCCATTTAAAATTTACAACAAATAGTTTTTTATAAGTTATAAAAAAAGCTTTTGAAAAACCCTCATATTCAAGTATTTCATCAATGTGATTGAAAGCGTTTATTCCTTCATAAACTTTATCATTATTACTAAAAATTAAATCATATTCACTTCTTAATGCTCTAACAATCATAACTGCGATTTCTTTATCTGTAAATCCTTCGGTTGGAACATTTATTAATAAATTTGAAATATCTTTTATTTCTTTTTCATATTCCTCAAATGGATGGACTTTTAATATCGTATTTCTTTCCATTTCTTTTTCTAATGTTTCTCTTGAATAATTTAAGTAAATTGGAACTATGCCATTTTCTTTTAACTTTGAAATAATTTCAGGTTTTGGAACAACATCAGAAGAAATAAAAACAATTCCTGATTTAATATGAGAAAATATAAATTTTTCTTGCTCATTTTCAAAGTCTTTAAGTTGTTTTTGATTAATAATTTCAAGTAATGTTTTATGAAGTGATCTTTCAACTTCCTCTTGTAAGTCAATAATTTCCCAATCAAACCAATTTTTTAAATATTCTCCAATTTTATATTTATGCGAGCCAGGAAGCCCAATAATATATATTCCTCTAATCACGAATCCCCAAAATTAAATCTATTGCCAATTTTCTAATATCTTTTATTGATTTCTCTGCTTTTTCTTTAAATAATTGGACTTCATTTAATCCTTTTTTTCTTAATTCTTCTGCCTCTTTTTGAATTTCAATAATTGATTTTTCTATAAGTAATTGCGCCTGTAATTGTCCATCCTTATGGGCTTCCTCTATGATATTTTGAGACTGAATATGAGCATTTTTTATTATTTCTTCTGCTTGTCTTTTTGCCTCTTCAATAATTTTAACTGCTTTTTCCTCCTCAATTTTTATAACTTCATTTATTAAAAGTTTTTCTTCAAATTTATGATTTTCTGAGTTTTTCATAATTTTAGACTTTCAAAGTTCTTTTCAACAACTTTCCAATCAAGATTATTAAAGAAGGCATCAAGATATTTTGCCCTTGCTGCTCCATAATCAATAAAATAGGCATGTTCAAAGACATCTATTCCAAGTATAGGTGTAGCATTCCAAATAGGAAATGTATTTTGCTCATCACCAATAGCAATAAATAATCTTTTGAAGTTATAATCATAAGCTACCCAAGCCCAACCTCTTGCTGATAAGGCAGTTGCTCTCAATTCTTTTAAAAATCTATCATAACTTCCAAAATCTTTTTCAATTTGCTCAAGTAATTTTCCCTCAGGTTTCCCACCTTTTCCTCCAAGATGTCCAAAATATAATTCGTGGTTTTTTATTCCTCCTATCGCCCTTGTAATATCAACCTTTATGCTTCTTATAAGTGAATAAGTAGGATTTGCCTTGCTATATTCTTCATCAGATAAATTTTCAAGAAGTTTCATACATTCATTATATTTAGCAACATATCCTTCATAAAGTTTTATATGCTCATCCATAGTCTTTTGAGATATTCCATCCATCTGCCAAAGTTGAGGTCTTGTTTCTTTGAAATTTATTGGTTTATATTCAACAAATGCCATAGCCTTACCTCCTTTTTTTGCTTCTGCTTCCTTTACTTTAAAAATTAAAGAAAAACCTAAAATTGATATAACTTTTAAAAAATCTCTTCTTAACAAGTTTGAAATTTTAAAGGATAAAGATAGACACCTTAAACCTTAATCCTAAAAACAATTTTAATTGTATCACTTTTTTTCATTTCATAAAGTTTTCTTAAAGGAATTTTCCAAATAATTTTATCTTTTGAGATACTATCTGCATTTGATTGTAGAATTTCTTTCTTTGAAAAAATTGTAATTTTATAATAATTTTCTTCTGTAATAAGTGGCAACAAATTTTTTGTAAGTGTATCAGAAATTGTTAAAAATTTATAAAACTCAATATAATCCTTTGACTTAAAGAATTTCATCGTACTATCTTTTTGTATCAACTCATTTAAATTTAAATTCTCATAAAAAATCTCTATTTTACTAATCCCACTAATTGTATCAGTTTCAACCTTTTTCCATTTTATTTTATCATCATTTATATTATTTATAATGCTATCCTCGGAAACAATTTGAGTAATAAATGAAGGGGCATAAATTGTATATAGTAAATCATAACTATCAACATCTTTAATCCATATTGTCTCTTCAATACTAAAACATCCAAAAAGAAAAATAAAAGTTAAAAACTTTCTCATAAATTTCTAAACCATTTTAAAATATGATATAACCTTTCAACTCTATGCTTTGGTTTCCCACTTCTTGACAATTCATGACTTTCATCAGGAATAACAATAAGCTTAACATCTTTATTTAAAATTCTTAACGCAGTAAATAATTGCTCAGCTTGCTCAAGAGGACATCTATAATCTTTATCTGTATGTAAAATTAAAAGAGGTGTTTTTACATTTTTTAAATGAAAAATTGGAGATCTTTTAATATATTCATCAAAATTCTCAAATGGCGTTTTACCAATTTCATAATTACCAAATAACCAACCAATATCACTTGTTCCAAAAAAACTTATCCAATTAGAAATACTTCTTTGAGTTAAAGCTAATTTAAATCTATCAGTTTTTGTAATAATCCAATTTGTCATAAATCCTCCATAACTTCCACCTATTACACCAATTCTATCTTTGTCAATATCATTATATCTTTTTAAAACCTCATCTACAAATTCCATTAAATCCAAATAATCTCTATTTCCATAATCCTTAACAATTCTATTAGCAAATTCAAAACCATAACCATCTGAGCCTCTTGGATTTGAAAATAAAACGAAATGACCATCATAAGCAAGTAAATGAAATTCAAACATAAATGAATAACCATAAGCTGTTCTTGGACCTCCATGAATTTCAAGAACAGCAGAATATTTATTATTTTCCTTTTTTAAATCATTATAAGGCTTTAAAACAAAACCTTCAACTTCAACATTATCACTTGCTCTAAATCTAATATATTCAGGCTCTTTAAGTTTAAATTTCTTTAAAAATTTCTCGTTGAAACTTGTAATTTTCTTATCATTAAAATAAATTTCAGAAGGATTAGTAAAACTTTGTTTTATCCAATATATATTATTCTCATTATCAATATCAAAACCTTCAACTGAAAAGTTTCCCTCAATTAACTTATCAATTGAACCATCTTTTTTTAATTTACATAAAACACATCTTGGACCATCTGTCATTAAAAAGTATATATTACCATAATTATCAAACTTGAAAAGTGGCTGATTATTAGCAAATCTGCTATCAGAATTTAAGCTATTATAAGGATTTCTATCTAAATTTGGTGTTAAATCAATAATTTTTCCACCTGAAACTCTATAAAAATGTTTAATTTCAGCAAAACCTCTATCTCTTTTAGAGCCAACAAAAATAATATCATCTTCAAAAATTTCAAATCCACTAATATCCCAATTACCATCAACAATTTTCTTTAATTTCCTCTTTTTAATATCATATTCATATATATAATTATAGCTCTCAATATCTCCATTATTTTCAAAATTTCCAAGCAAATAAAGTTTATTATTTTTAAATCTAAAATCTGAGATTGGTTTATCTGAACTAAACAAACGTCTTTTTCTTCCATTTAAATCCAATAAATATATCTCAAAAATTTTATTTTCAAAATAACCGACATTATCAAATTTATAAAACAAACTTTCAATAATGTGAATATCGCTATCCTTCTTATAAGGACTATCTATATTCTTTTTTCTTTCCTTCAAAAAAACAATTTTATTATCATCTGTCCAATGAAAATCAACTATACCTTCCTTTTCATCAGTTAGTTTAATAGGCTCAAAAAGACCTTCTTTAAAATAATAAATTTGTAAGCCCTTTTCCTTTTCTTTATGTCTATCAGATAAAAATGCTAATAATTTTTTATCATTTGAAACTTTTGGATTTACATTTCTTTTACCTTCAAATGTTAATTGCTTGTAAGTCTTTTTATTTACCATAAACAGATGAGTTATATATGTATTTTCTTTTTCATCCATATATGAAAGTGTGAAAATTGCGGAATTTGAAAAAACTTTTATACTTCCTAAGAATTTCAATTTAAAAATATCGTTTTCTGTAAGCTTTAACATAAGGCTGAAATTTTAAGGCATATTAAACTTTAAAATTTTTAAACTTATGATATTTCTTTTAATAGCACAAGTTCAAGATATAGAGGAGCAAATTGAAACTGATTTTTTATCTGAAATTGACAAAATTCAAAAACCTTATTATAATATTGATGACAGCTTATATAAAAACAAGAAATTTGAAATTATTTTAAGACAATACAAAAATCCTAAAAATGAAAAGGAAGAATTTATTTTAGCAGAAGCCTACTATTATCAAAAAAATTATAAAAAGGCAGATGAAATTTATTCAAAAATTATCAGATTATCAAATGACACATTAATTATAAAGTTTTCAAAAAATTCAAAATTATGGATACTTTATCATCTTGGATTATATAATAATGTCCTTGAAAATAATAATGAAGATAGTCTTTTATTAGCATTAACAAATATAAAGTTAAAGAATTTTTCAAGTGCTTATAATATATCAAAGAACTTTAAAAGTGATACATTTTTATTTATAAGTGGATTTTGTGCTTATTTACTAAAAAGTTATGATATTGCTTTAAAGCACTTTCAAGAATTATATGAGACTTATCCAAATAGTCCATTTACACCTTATGGAATTTATAGAATAGGAATAATATATTATAGAACAGAATTTTACGATAAAGCAGTAAATTACTTTTCAATTCTTTTTAAAAATTATCAAAATTTCAAGCTTATTAAAAATGCTATTTATTTAAATGCTTATAGTTATTATAAACTTTCAAATTATGAAAAAAGTTATGAATGGGCACTAATTTTAATAAAAAATTATCCAAATGATGAAGAGACAAAATTGGCAAAAGATCTACTCAAAGAAATTTATATTTTAAGACCTGAAATTTTTGATTCAAATTACGAATACTATGATTATTTAAAAGCATATAAACTATACAGAGAAAATAAATGTAATAGTGCTATTGAAGTCTATAACATTTTTATAAATTCAAAACAAAAAACAATTTTATTTTTCTTTAAAACTACAATTGGAGATGCATTTTTAAATGATGCTTATTTGGAAATTGGAAATTGTTATAATCAATTACAAAATTATAAAAATGCGATTGAATTTTATAAAAAATGTAAATTGGATGAATGTAAGTTCAATTTAGCAATTAACTTATACTTAAATGGTCAGTATTCGGAATCTATAAGCAATTTTGAAAAACTTCTTAAAAATAAAAACTTCATTTCTAAAATCCCCGAAATATACTACTATATTGGTTTAAATTATCTAAAAATGAATAAAAAGAAAATAGCTAATGAATATCTAACGAAAGCAAAAAATCTTTATCTTGAAGCAGGAAATTATGAAAAAGTTAATGAAATTGATAAACTAATTACCAATTAAATGATACCAAAACCTTTAATTTTTGAAAATAACAAATTATTTATTTTAGACCAAAGAAAACTACCATTTAAGGAAATTTATATAGAAGTTAAAAGTGCTTATCAAATGGCAAATTTAATAAAAAATATGGCAATAAGAGGAGCACCTTTAATAGCAATTGCTAGTAGTTATGCTATTTTAATAGAAGCTATGAAAAAAAACAACAAAGAAAAATTATTAAAATCTATTGAAATTTTAAAAAATTCAAGACCAACAGCAGTAAATCTATTTAATGCTTTAAAAGAAATTGAAAACATTATTTTAAGTGCTAAAAATTTACAAGAAGAATTATTTAAATTTGTAATAAATTTAGATAATGAAGAAAAAGAAAGATGCCTTAAAATCGCTCAAAATGGATTAAAAATTTTCAAAAAGAAAAGCTCAGTTTTAACTTATTGTAATACAGGATTTTTAGCAACAACAGGTATAGGAACAGCACTTGGTATAATATATAAAGCATTTGAAAATAATTTAATTGAAAAGGTTATTGTTCCTGAAACAAGACCCTATTTACAAGGCTCGAGACTTACAATATATGAGCTTGAAAAATTAAAAATTCCATATGAATTAATAACAGATAATTCAATTGCGTTTATAATGTCAATGGGAAAAGTAGATTTAGCAATTGTTGGAGCAGATAGAATTTTAAATGATGGAGCATTAATAAATAAAATTGGAACATTAAATATCGCAATTTTATGTAATTATTATAAAATTCCTTTTTGGACAGCATTTCCAACTTCAACAATTGATAAAAATTCAAAATTAGAAGAAGTTATAATAGAAAAAAGAAAAAAAGATGAGGTAATAAAATTTAAAAATTATTTAATAACTTTTGAAAATGCTAATGTCTTAAATTATGCTTTTGACATAACACCAAAACAACTTATAACAGGTTATATAACGGAAGATGGAATTATCAATTAGAAAATTAATTTTTTTAACTTTGCTTTTATCTTGCCAAAAGCATTTAAAAGATATAGATATTTTTGAATATGAAAAAGCCATTCATTTTTACAATTTAAAAAACTACGATTCTACAATTTACTATCTAAAAAATTTTTTAAGAAAAGTTCCAAGATATAAGGAAATTTCAGATACAATTATAAATGCTCATCTTCTTCTAGCAAAAGCCCTTGAAGAAAAAAAGGAATATGAAACTTCAATTATAGTATATAATGAGCTTATAAAATATATCCAAAAGACTTATGGCTATAATTCAAAACTTGAAAATGAAATTTATGGAAAAATGGCAGAAACTTATGAAAAGATGGGTTTAAAACAAAGAGCAGATGAAATAAGAAAGAAAGTTAAATAAAATGAGGCAAATTTAATTTATGATTTGGGAGAGTGGATGGAAACGATATGAAGAAGTTTGAAAATAAAACGAATAGTCTAAATGGAGTAAAAGTCCTCTATATCTATTCAAGTCTCTACGATACCCCTACTATCAAGTACAGGTAAATAATCTTGGAAACATAAGTGCAGACTCGCTTTGTAAATATGATGTTGTTTTAGTTGATGTTCAAGCAATATGGTCATTAGGTTTCTTATCCGCAAACCTACAAAGTTATGTTTCCATGGGTGGTGGTTATTGGATAAATCAACCAAATCAAACGGGAAATGTTCCTACTTTACCTGCTGGTTTCTCAGTTTATGTTTCAAGTGCTTGGTGGAATTGTGGTTATTCAAGTTGTCAAAAATATACACCCCTTGCACCATCTCATCCCATTACAAGCGGATTAAATAAAGATGAAACATCTGGCGATTATGATATTCAAGGATCTTATGGGATAAATTGGAATGTACTTATTATAGATACTACACATGGACCTACTGACCCAACATTAATGGTCGGAAATTATGGAAATGGTAGAATTGCATATACTGATCATTGCTTTTCTTGGAATTGCGTTGATCCTGGAACAAACAACTACCTTGAAAGAATAACAAAATGGGTAGCGAGTGGTTCTTGTGGAACATTTACTCCTGTCTCATATGACGAAAAATTAAAACTTCCTTTTGATAAATTCATCATAAAAGATGGTAAATTAATAATAAACCTTATTAACGAAAGACATTTAAGATATGAGATTTTCTCAATAAATGGAAGTAAAGTAGAAGAAAGAAACATAGGATTCATGAAACCTGGAAAACATGAAATAAAACTAAATGTGAAAAATGGCTTGTATATCTTGAAAATTTATTTTGATAATATAAGCTTTACGAAAACTTTTAAATTTTAGAAAACTTTAAATAATTTTCCAATATAATCATAGCAGATAAATCATCACTATTTTTTTCTTTAAATATCTTGCTCGTCATTCTTTCATCAAATAATATCACTTCTAAATGAAATTCTTTTTCAATTTTTTCTTTAAGCTTATAAACATCTTTTGTAATTTCAATTTCTTTGCCACTTAATGAAAGAGGAAGTCCAATTACAATTTTTTTTATATCTTTTTGACTTATAATTTCTTTTAACTTTTCAAAAATTTCTGATGTCTTAATAATGCCATAAGGAATTACAATTTTATTTTCTTTATCAGTTATAGCTATTCCACATTTTTTTCTACCATAATCAATAGCTAAAATTCTCATATTTTCCTTACCTTACAAATATAAAATGGCTCAAATTCACCAAATTTTAAATAAATTCCATAATTCAAATAATCCCTGTAATAATCATTAAAATTTAATAAAATGTTTTCAACCTTGGCATTATTATATTTTCTAACTAAATAATCTATAACCTCTTCATTTTCCTCATAAGTAATTGTACAAGTGGAATAAATTAAATAACCACCTTCTTTTAAACACCTAAAAGCACTTTCAATTAAATTTTTTTGTAATTTTGAAAATTCCTTAACTTTTTTATAATTAAACCATTTTATAACTTCTTTATTCTTGTGTAAAGTTCCAATAGCTGAACAAGGAGCATCAACTAAAACCTTATCAAAATAATTTTCATAATAATTATGAAAAATTTCTCCCTTGTATTGCGTTATTATAACATTTAAACATCCCATCCTATCAACATTAAATGCTAAAACTGATGTCCTATCTATATCAACATCATTAGCAATTATAACGCCTTTATTATTCATAATTTGAGAAATTAATGTTGTTTTAGAACCAGGTGCTGCACACAAATCCAAAATAATTTCATTTTCTTTCGCCTCTAATAAAATAGCTGGTATCATGGAAGATAATTCTTGAACATAAATATATCCAAGGTAATGCTCAATTGTCTTGCCAATTTCATAAGGATAATACTCTACCCTAAAAGCAAAATTTATATAATCAATTTTTGAAAGTATAAATCCCTTATTTGTCAATCTATTATAAACATCATCAACACTTGCTTTAATTGTATTTATTCTTATTACTGGTCTTAATGGGAATTTTGCCCATTTAATGAACTTTTCAAAATCATCACCATAATGATTTTTTATTGCTTTAACTAAATCATTATTTTTAATTTCCATATCTATTTTCAGCTTTCTTTAATCTATCAACAATAGCTCTTCCTATGCCCTTCTCTTCAACAAGTTGAGCAAAGATCATATCAACATTCATTTTATCATAAAAATACAATTTTTCAAATAAGTTTTTAGCAATTTCTCTATAATCTCCATTTTCACTGAAATAATCATAAATAACATTTCCAAAATTAACATTTTCTTTTTTCGCTGTTAAAACAACAACTTTATCATAATTTTTTATTTCATCTTTAATTTCTTCTAACTTTTTAAATGTTTTTAATTTTGTAATTGGAGAATAATGATATTTAAATTGTCCTGGACTTTTTACTTTTTGAGAAATTTTAACATTTTTGTTTAAAACCCTTTCTATTTCTTCAATTTCAATAGCTCCAATTCTTAAAATATAAACTTCATCATTTTCAATATAAACGATTGTTGATTCTATTCCAAATTCGGTTTTTCCTCCATCTAATATAATTTCAATACTATCTTTAAACTGCTCATAAACCATTTGGGCAGTTGTTGGACTTAAATATCCAAATTTATTAGCACTTGGCGCTGCTATTGGAACGCCTGAATATCTAATTAACTTTAAAGCGATTTCATTCTTTGGCATTCTAATAGCAACTGTTTCAAGTCCTCCTGTCGTAATATAAGGGACAATTTCAGATTTCTTAAAAACAATTGTAAGAGGTCCAGGCCAAAATTTTTCAATTAATTTTTTAGCAATATCATTAAATTCAATTGTTAATTTTTCTAACCATTTAATATCATCAATATGAACAATTAAAGGGTCAAATAAAGGTCTTTCTTTAATTTCAAAAATTTTAATAACAGCATCCTTATTTAAGGCATTTGCACCAAGACCATAAACAGTTTCTGTTGGAAAAGCAACTAATCCACCATTTTTTATAATTTCACTTGCTTTTCTTATATTTTCTTCATTAGCTTTTAATATCATAATGTTTCTTTACTAACAAAAATTTTAACTTTTGAGCCTTTTGGAACTTTACTATTAACACTTGGCGAAATATCAAGAACAATATCACTTTCCATTCCTTTAACTAAACTATATTCAACTTCCACTTCAAAACCATAACTCTTTAATATATCCTCTGCTTCATCTCTTTTTTTCCCTATAACATCAGGAACAGAAACAAATTCAATCCCACCACTAACAATTAAAAAAACTTTTCTATTTTTCTTTACCTTGTAATCAGGGCTTGGATTTTGCTCCATAACTACACCTTTTGGATAAATACTTGAAGGAATAATTGTATCAATAATAGGATTTAAATGATATTCTTTTAAAATTTTACTCGCTGAATCAACATTCATTCCTATAACCTTAGGCATTATAACTTCTTCATTTTTTCTTACAATAAAAGGCATAACTAAAAGGTCTAATAATAACCAAAAAATTATTCCTAAGAATACCATTCCTAAAAAGTAATATAAAATATTTTCAAGAATGTTTTTCATTCATAATCCTTTCTTTTTTAAGTTTTCCGCTTTTTCTATTGCTTTAAGTGCTTCTTCATTTCTTTTTAGTTCTTTTAATATATTTGCTTTTAATTCATAAGCTTCTGATGTTTCTTTAACTGATATGGTTTTTTCTATCCAATTCAAAGCATCTTTGTAATTTTTTTTCTCAAAGTTTAAAATGCTTATGAAATATAAAACTTGATATTCATTTGGTTTTATTTCATTTGCTTTTAAAAGGGTTTTTAAGGCTAAATCGTAATTTTTAACTTTCATATAAGAAATTGATAAATTATAATATGTTTCAAATTTTGTGCTGTCATATTTTAAAGATTTTTCATAATTTAAAATCGCATTATTATAATCTCCAAGCTCAAAGTTAATTTCTGCTAATTGGAAAAACATTTCAGGTTTTGTGCTATCAATTTTTATAGCACTTTCAAGAAGTTGCTTTGCTTTTTTAAGATTTTCTTTATAATTTATCGTATCATTTTTTAAGAGGAAATTTTGGGCATCATCATAATAGAAAAGTGATAAAAAGTACTTTGCTTTTGGGTCATTCGGGTTTTTTTCATTATAAGTTTCTAATAGTTTTTTAGATTTATTTAAAAATTCCAATTTCTTATTTTCATCTTTTTCTTTTTGAGCTAAAATTTGATATGAGCTTGATAATATCTGATAAGCATTAGCATTATTTGAATCAATGTTAATGATAAATTCTGAAATTTTTATAGCATTTTCATAGTTCTCTTCATTATAAAATTGAATAGCAGAATTTACAAGAGCAATAAGAAATTGCTCAAAATTCATTAAGTTTTGACCACTTATAGATAATTTTTTCTCAAATTCTTTCTTTTGATAAAATTTTGGATTTTTATTATATCCCTCAAGGAAAGATAAGCCTGCATTCTTATAATCACTTAATCTTGTATAAATATAACCAAGCCATAAATATGGCTCTGCATTATTTGGCTCCTCATCTTTCCACTTTTGAGCATTTTCAAGAGCTTTTTGCCAATTTTCTTGCTGAACATATATTTTTGTTGAAGTTGAACTAACACCTGCATAAGCAAAAGAAACAAGAAAAATTATTGATAAATATCTCATAGTTTGAAAATTTTAAAGTCTATTCAATAATTTAAAAATTTAGATAAATTAGAAAATTATAGATTTGGGGGCGAAAGTAAGCCGAAGACTTATTTTTAGGGTGGGTGGGGAAAGGCATTTTCTTTATCCTTTAAAATTTCAAACTTGTTAAGAAGAGATTTTTTAAAAGTTATATCAATTTTAGCTTTTTCTTTAATTTTTAAAGTAAAGGAAGCAAAAGCAGAAAAAGGAGGTAAGGCTA